>OMAQ01000171.1_pt1 | contig 40578 bp, 77 predicted proteins | sample 1673461 | NCBI WGS metagenome assembly OMAQ01 (sample SAMEA103958112, study PRJEB25191) | human gut metagenome | biome: human-associated habitat [ENVO:00009003]; feature: intestine environment [ENVO:2100002]; material: feces | place: Germany | collected 2013/2015
CTGGGCGGGGGACGGCACGAACCTTCAGGCGGTAGTGATAGGAGAGGGCATGGACAGCGGAGACAAGGCCAGCAACAAGGCGATGGCGATTGCCATGAAGTATGCGTTTTTCCAGGTATTCTGCATCCCCACCGAGGAAATGAAGGACCCGGACGCGGAAACGCCGGAGCCGAGCAGACCGAAGGAACCGGCGATCCCAACGCGGCAGAAGCCGGGGTACAGACTTCCCCCGCAGGGCGACGCTACTGTTATCTGTGAGCACTGCGGCGGTCAGGTGATGGATTACTTTGACGGCAGAGCCACGGTGAAGGCGGCACGTCTGGCGGCGAGAGCGAAGGAACTGTACGGCCATGCGCTGTGCGAGAAATGTGTAGCCGAGGCCAAGGAGGCCAACGATGCAGCAGGTTAACGCTACATCGTTCCGTTGGACGATGGATGCCGCCGGTGACTGGCTGTGCATCCAGACCAACAAGGCGCGACAGGTGCTTGATGCGCTGAAAGATGGAAAGCTCTATGACGTGGAGATCAAGGAACACCGGGAGAAGCGGAGCCTCGATTCCAACGCCTACGCATGGCTGTTGATTGACCGGCTGGCTGAAAAGCTGCGGATTCCCAAAATGGAAATCTACCGACGGTATATCCGAGAAATCGGCGGGAACAACGAAACGGTGTGCGTGACAGCGGAAGCAGCGGACAAGCTGCAGAGCGGTTGGGAGCATAACGGGCTTGGCTGGCAGACAGATACCATGCCCAGCAAGCTCCCCGGCTGCGTCAGGGTGGTTTTGTACTACGGTTCCAGCACCTACGATACCGCGCAAATGTCACGGTTGATCGATTTGATCGTACAGGATTGCAGGGAGCAAGGCATTGAGACGCTGCCTCCGGACAAGCTGGCGGGGATGATGGAGGAATGGGGATGCACAAAATGACAAAGGCAACAGCCATTCCGCAATCCGTGAAAGTTGTGGTATGGGCACGGGACAATCACCAGTGCGTGATCTGCGGGTCTCCCGCAGGCGCGCCGGTAGCCCATGTGGTACGGCGTTCGCAGGGCGGCAGAGGAATTGAGCAGAACATTGCAACCCTCTGCCCCCGCTGCCACCGCCTGTTTGACGAGGGGCCATTAAGAGACCGCGAGCGCATCTACGTACGGCTGGTGGCGCACATGAAAGCATTTTACCCGGATTGGAACCGGGAGGACATGATTTACAGAAAGGGAGCTATATCATGCTGAACAGAATTATTGTGATGGGCCGGATGACCCGTGACCCTGAATTGCGCCGCACCAACAGCGGCACGGCGGTGGCATCCTTCACCGTGGCGGTGGACCGGGATTTTAAGTCCCAATCCGGTGAGAAGGAAACGGATTTCATCGATGTGGTGGCATGGCGCAACACCGCCGAATTTGTGAGCAAGTATTTCTCTAAGGGCCGCATGGCCGTAGTGGAGGGCCGCTTGCAGCTGCGTGACTGGACGGACAAGGACGGCAATAAACGCCGCAGCGCCGAGATTGTGGCAGACAGCGTGTACTTTGGCGATTCCAAGCGGGACGGCGGGGAAACGGCGCAGAGCGAACCGCAGGGCGGTTTCAGCGAGATCGAGGATGATGGGGATCTTCCCTTCTGAGGCGGTGGGTGAATGCCGAACAGGATCATCAAGGATAGCATCAGGACGAGCAAAAGCATCAACGCAATGTCGGATTTCCAATTCCGATTGTGGGCGTACCTGATCACCTACGTTGATGATTATGGGCGCGGCAGCGCAGACCCGGAATTGCTCAAAGGCTTTGTATTCCCCCGCAGAAAAGGTGTGACTGAGGGAACGATCAGTAAGACGCTTGCAGAATTGGCGACCATAGGCTCTGTGATCCTCTATGAAGTTGACGGAGAACCGTACCTATGTTTTCCGAACTGGAGCGAACACCAGACGGTGAGGAACAAAGTAAGCAAATTCCCGGCACCTGCTGACGGATTGATTACATCTGAAATCAATTGCAAGCAATTGCAAGCAGGTGAAAGCAAATGCGCCCGTAATCCAATCCAGAATCCAGAATCCAGAATCCAGAATCCAGAAGAAGTAGGCGGCGAGCCGCAAACGGCATCCCCGCCGGTGGTTTCCATCCCCCTCAATGACAGCACTGAATATCCGGTGTCGCAGGAGCAATGCCAGGAATGGGCGGGCGTGTACCCTGCTGTCGACGTGATACAGCAGTTGCGGGAGATGCGGGAATGGTGCCTGAATAACCCGGCGAAGCGGAAAACGGCGCGTGGTGTGCGCGGATTCATTACCCGCTGGCTGGCGAAAGAACAGGATCGCGGCGGCCGTAAGGGCGCAAAAGGCCCCGGCAGCAAATGCGAGGACGCTTGGGGGTATGTGTGATGGCGGGAGATTTTAAGCTGGCTGAGCTGATGCGCCCATGCCGGAGATGGAAGGCGGCAAGGACGCCGGAGGTGACGTACCAGTCTCAGCAGCTCTGTTGGGACTGCGCCAATGTATACGGCGGCTGCGAGTGGTCGGTGCGGTTTGAGCCGGTTCCCGGATGGGATGCGATACCCACAACACGGACGGTCAGCGGGAAGTTTGTAGAGAAATCTTTCAGCGTCCGTGCCTGCCCAAAATTCAGGAGGGGATGATTGAAAAATGTTTGGAAATAAGCACTTGAAAGCAGAAATAGTCCGGCTGAGTTATCGAGTAGCAGAGCTGGAAGAGCGGCTTTGTCCATGCGAGCAGCATGACTGGAAGCGCACCGGAGTTGATTACAGCTACGATGGAGCAGGCGGTTGTGATGCCATGTATAACTACAAGTGCGCAAGGTGCGGTAAAAAAATGCGCTCTTTCCAGCCATACCTGGAATTGGATGGTGGTCTGGGAAATGATGCGGATCGTAGTTGATATTTACGGCGAGGACACGCAGGGCACGAAGGAGGCAGTAGCGATGCTATTGGAGCCTCTGGGCCGCGTCCGCGTGGTCAGCGTCATTACCAACGGCAAGGAGGAAAAGCGGTGATTGCATTTGAGATCCCCTATCCGGCAACAAAGCGCGGCAAAGCTGCGTGGAACAAGCGGTTTGGCCTGAACGCGTATTACGCCGGTAAGCATTGGTCGCAGCGGAAGAAGGACGCGGAAGAGCTGCACGAGCTGGCCCACTGGGCAATGCGAAAAGCAGGAATTATAAAACGTCTGGTAAATCACCCCGTCAAGGTGACGTTTTTTTGGAATGACAATTTGGACGTTGACAATCACGGCGCGCTGGGCAAAGCCTTTGTAGACGCGATGAAGGGCTACATTTTGCCGGACGACAACCCTGAGTGGTTTCGCGCCGTGGAACACAAATTTTGGGGCGGAGATACGATCCGCGTGGAAATTGAGGAGGAAAAGTAATGGACGCTGTGGAGTTTTTGGACAAGGTTGACCGTCTCAGCAAAAGGGGATCTCCCGAAGAAAAAATGCGCTACAACGCTTATAGGGTAGCAGGAGATAACACGGGGGCGGTGGAGTATGTGGAGCAGTTGGACGACATGCACCCCATCAAAACCCGCCAGAGTGAGTTCTTGAAGCTGTTTCCGAACGCACAAACTGATTCGGGATGCCTTAATGCTTGCCCAATGGATGTATTCGGCAATATGGGTATCAACTGCAACAAGCGAACTTGCTTTGAGTGCAAAAAGGAGTTTTGGCTGCAGGAGGTGGAGGACGTATGAAACTATTGATCGGCGGAAGCCCCTGCACACATTGGAGCATCGCGCAGACGAAGAACCGCGAAACCGAAGCCAGCGGCATAGGCTGGGAGCTGTTTCTAAACTACCGTATCGCCCGCGACAAGTACAAGCCGGATTTCTTTCTCTACGAGAACAACAAGTCCATGTCGCCCGTTATCCGGGCGCAGATCACGGCGGAGTTAGGCGTGGAACCCGTGCTTATCAATTCCGCGCTGGTATCGGCGCAGAACCGCCAGCGGCTCTACTGGGTGGGCAAGCGCAAGCCGGACGGCACATACAGTCAGGTGGCAGTGGAGCAGCCGGAGGACAGATGTATTTTGTTGCGGGACATTTTGGAAAGCGGCGTCTGCTGGAGGGAAAAGGCGTATACGCTGAAAGCCAACTACTTCAAATCTTCCGCCACAAGCGCCATGGACGGAGGGCACTTCCCTGCACCTATGGCGGCGGAGCCGGTCAACATGACAGCGGACGGGAAAGCGCAATGTCTGCGGGCTACCTACTACAAAGACGGTATCCGTAACATGGTTGGCAACACCATAGACCGCAAGACCTGTGTAGCGGAGCCGGTCAGAATCGGCACCATCGATAGTAAGGCTGAGAACACAGACTTTGATAGCCAGCAATACCGTGTTTACAGCCCGGATGGCAAAAGCGTGACCCTCTGCGGTAACGGCGGTGGCGTGGGTGCAAAAACCGGGCTTTATGCCGTGCCTGCGGCAGTTGAGTACAACCCACTGCATAGTTGCGACGTTGTGGTTACAGATCAGAATATCCGCTGTACCTATAAAGACGGCAGCGGCACCGCGCAAGGGTACACCGTAACATTTGATGATGTAAAATCTCCGTCTGTTATCGCAGGCCACGCACACAAGATGAAATTGATTGAGCGAGCAACGGACAAAAAACAAATGCCGGTTTACGAGGTTCGCGGCGGGCAAATCACCATCAAGGGCAAGGAGTACCCCATTAAACTGGCAGACGGCTTTTACATCATTCGCAAGCTGACGGTCCGCGAGTGTATGCGCCTCCAGACCGTGCCGGACACATACGCCTTTCCCGTCAGCGACACCCAAGCATATAAAATGCTGGGCAACGGCTGGACGGTGGATGTGATTGCCCACATCATGAGCCATTTTACCGGACTGACGGAGGAGCCGGTGGAAGTGCTTTCTATGTACGACGGTATGAGCTGCGGCCATATCGCGCTGGACAAGCTGGGCGTACAGCCGTGGCTGCTCAGATACTACGCGACCGAGATCGACAAGTACGCCATCCAGACCACGCAGCACAATTTCCCGGACACCGTGCAGCTGGGCGACGCGTTTCAGGTGCGGAACGATGATTGGAGATTGGGGGATGAATTATGAGAGATACAAACCTCGTAAATGCGCTGCGTGAGCACGCAGAATGGGCGCGGGCAAATGAGTGGGAAACGCCGATCACGCTGGGCGATGATCTGACAGAAGCCGCTGACCGGATTGAGGCGCAGACGAAAGAGATTGAGAAACTGCGGGGGCAGGTGCCCCACTGGATCCCGGTGGATGAGCGGCTACCGGAGAATTTCCGGAAAGTGCTGTGTTGGGGTGAGTATTTCCGCCATGGAGACTTTAATGGAATGTTTGTAAATTACGCACTCGGATATCAAAACAACGGGCGCTGGGGCGGTGAAGTTGCCAATGGAACAAATGCTCGTGCTTTGGCGTGGATGCCGCTGCCGGAACCGCCGAAGGAGGAAAGGTAAATGAAAAGACTGACAACTAATTGCCCGGATAACAACCTTGATGCCGCCCTGAATCTGTTTTACATCAAAGACTCCGAAACGTGGGTGCGGGGCGGAGGTGATGGCCCGGATTACCCAGACATCCGGCTCTACGATTTTATCCGCAAAGCCGCAAAGATTTTGCTGCCGGACTTGGACTTTCCAATGGATGATGATGGCGTAGACTATGCGATGGGTGAGCTTTTGCTGGACGGCCCTGATGAGCCGACAGGCCTGCTTGCCCTGCTTTATACCGCAGCATGGTCATACGCAGAACTGCGGGGCAGGCTCATGCAATATGAGGACACGGGCCTGGAACCTGCGATGTGCGCCAATTACAAGACCTTTGAGGATGAGGCTATCAGTAAGGGCGTGACATTTAAACGCATTGTCGCACTGATGGAGGCCGACAAGGACGGGCGCGTGGTGGTACTGCCGTGCCAATCTGGAGAGCATGTATTTGCACTGTTTGATGACCAAACACATGTATGGGAGTGTGAGGTTGAGCACGCTGTTTTGGACGGTTGGCGAAAGGTTTTTGCTATCAGGCCTTTGGGACACTCAAAAGACTCGTACTATGCGCCATTCGGAGCATTTGGTCAAACCGTATTCTTGACCCGCGAGGAAGCGGAAGCGGCATTGGAGGCAAAGAAGAATGGCAATTAGCAAATCAAAGCGTGAAGCGGTCTACCGAAAGCATAATGGCCACTGTGCGTATTGTGGACGCAAAATCGCCTACAAGGATATGCAGGTAGACCATTTCCACCCATTGAGGGCGTGGGGTATTGAGGACGCTGGAACAGATGACCTTGACAACCTCATGCCAGCCTGCCGGATGTGCAATCACTACAAGCGTGCAAATTCCCTTGAAACTTTTAGACGCTACATCGCAGAAATTCCACGAAAGCTGCGCGAGAACTATATCTACAAGATTGGCGTGGTTTATGGCAATGTCATCGAGGCCGAAAAACCGATTGAGTTTTACTTTGAGACGCAGGAAAGGAAGGAGGGCTGACCATGGCTGACATTAAGACAAAACTGAATGTTGGAGATACCGTTTGGTGGGTGAATTGCTCCAACAAAGTGTACAAAGGGACAATCAAAGAAATCGTATGCTGCGACTATCAGGGCGCACTCTACTGCGGCATTTACAGCCCATCTTACAGACGGAATACAAATCCGGTCGTTCACTATTCTTCTGTTTTCAAGTCCAGAGAAAAGGCACAAAAATTTGCAGAGTATCAGGAAGAAAACCCTGACGATGTGTTTCCCAAGTGCATGGGGTGCCATTACAATGCGTTCAAGGAGGGCTGAGACAATGGATGAATACATTGAGCGCAGCGCGGCGATTGAAGCCGCAAAGCACGCGTGGGCAAAAGGGCTTGAGCCGTCGCAGTATATTGAGGCCCTGCCCGCCGCTGACGTTGCCCCGGTGGTGCATGGGCGGTGGTCGGATGCCGGTTTTGGGGAACTGCCAAAACACGCGCCGTATGGATGGGCTTGTTCCGTCTGCGGGGGCATTTCCTTTAACAACGAATATATCTACTGCCCCAACTGCGGGGCCAAGATGGAAGGAGGTAACGAAAATGTATAAGCTGTTAGCCGACAGCACCCTACTTAGGATGCCCAAAAAGGAGATTATTGAGCTGCTTCGCACCGCAGAGCATAACGCGAAGGTATCTCAGGAATGGGTGGACCAGCAAGCGGAGAATCTCAAGGACTGGAAACCAGTGGTGCATGGGCGGTGGGATGATTCTGGGCGGTATACATTTCCGGGCGGCGGGACTGCTGTTAGGTGTACCGAGTGCGGCTGCGCACTGACAGAGAGCGAGTATCACCTGAACAACTGGAATTATTGTCCCGTATGCGGGGCGAAGATGGACGGCGAGAGAAAGGATAACGAAAATGAATGATAATTTGAATTACGGCTGTGCAACAGAAAACTGCGTGTCTCCCATGACTGGTAGCATGAAGGAGACGATCATGATTTTGTCTGATGAGGTAAAAAAAGCTAATGAACTGATAACGCAAATTCAAAAAGAACTATTCGGCGATAAGCCGCAAAACGCAGTAATGTCTCCAGACGTTATGTGCGCACAGGATGCTTTGGAAGGGTGCAAGGGCATTGCAGAATTGAATCTTGAAATCCTGAACGATATTCTGCGAGGGATCAACGGGTGATGTCAATGAAACTGGTTGCTGTAAATTATCAACAGCGCAGGCTTCATTTTTTCAAAGAACAGCTTGCAGCGGCAAAAAGGCGGTTGAAGTGGGCAGTGGATCATGACAGGAACTTTATTGAGCTGGAAGATGATGGTGAAATCGTAAGTTTTTACGAGTGGGCTGTGCAAGCAGCGGAAAAGGAGTGCGCTAATGGCTAAACAATCCGCTTATTTGCAACGGCGGGATGCGCAGTTGGATGCGGTCTTTTGGGCCGGTGCTGCGATGGCAGCGCAGTTTGCCGTTGACACTTTGCAGATGACTATGCACCAGCAGGAAGGCTGGGGTTATGATCGCATCATGCGCGTCACGCATGAGTGGATGGAGACACAGCGGGAATACAGGCCTGCCTTAAACTGCAAGGACCCGGAGGCGGACGTCCGGCAAGTGCACATGGACCGAGTGCTGGCGCAGATTATCAACGGGAAGGCGGAGCTGATCCCCTTCCCGGACAGATACAAGGATTTGAAAAAGGTCCGTTATGGGAGGTAACTATGCAGAAGGAAGATATATCACTCCTGCGCATCTATGCGAAGAATGATATGAATTGCGTGAAAACAGCAAAGGAGATGGGTATCCATCAAAGCAGCGTGATCTATCGGTTTGGCAAGATCAAGACGGAAACCGGGCTGGATGCGCGGAAGTTCTGGGACTTGGTGATGCTGCTGGAAATGGAGGAATCATGAAAATTGGACAGGTGGTTCGGGCCAGATTTAAGTCCATACCGTCGCAGCTGGAACGGCAGCACCCGACGTATGAGCAACTGTATCCGTTCCGGCGCGGAGAGGTAATTTACATCCACCCAAAGGGCAGGTTTGTCAGCGTGCGGACGGAAACGGCGGGCGGACCTGTGGTAGAGAATTTCCGGCTATGTGAGGTGGTTACGTGAGTACATTCCCGGAACGGCTGCGGAAGTTAAGGGAATCTGAGCGGCCTGCTAAAAGCATGAGAGTGAAAGCGGAGCTGATTGGGATCGGGCATGATACGCTACGGAAGTACGAAACCGGGGAGAACGAACCGGCTCTCAGCCAATTGAAGCTGATAGCGAATCATTACCACGTCAGCTTGGATGAGCTTGCATGGGACGAGGGCGAGCGAGAGAGTAAACCTTTATAGTATCGCAAAAAAAATTGGTCTTTGCCCCCAATTCGGGGCAAGCGCAGAAAAATATGTGCGAGAATGAGGGTGCGGGGTTATATCCGTATCCTCATTCCATCCATCCTTTCTTTCCTCCTGACCCCGGCGGAATGCCGGGGGTATGCAGACGTAGCTCAGTAGGCAGAGCACCGCACCAGGAGGTATGCGCTGGTTCAAACCCAGCCGTCTGCACCAGAATACCGGGTCGCACCCGACTGTGAAAGTCAGTCGCAGGAAACGCGATAGATCAACCTGACGTCTCGGAAATAGCAACGAGGGCAAGTCGCTCAGGAGCGCGACGCGCGAGCCACGACGCAATAGGACTTTGAGAGCCTGACAAATCGGGGCACAGGACCCTCCGCACCTCTCAACGATGTGTCCCAGGAGGGACATTCACGGCATAGGTGCCTCGTAAGGGGAGACCACAGCGAGTGACGGGGACTTTCCCTGAAGCGCTAAAGCAGGGCAGGACTGCAATGCCGTACCATCCCGGCCAGCGGGCGAGGAAGCGTAAAAAGCTAAGTATCAGGCGGCTGGTATAATTGCCAAGTTCCTGATGGCTGGTAGGAAGACGCAGCGCAGCCGGGAGCCGATAAAAAGACCTTGCGTACCATGTTTGGCTCAGGGAGATCCGGACACGCAAGATGTGTATGCCCCTCGGGGCGGGTAAAGTCTGCTATGTAAGGCCAAGGGGTGGGGGCTGGTAGCAAAATAATGTTAAGAGGTTATGCGAAATGAAAATGAAAAAGTATGTTGGCACGAAAATCATTGAGGCAGCCCCTGCTATTCGCAAGGGTGGCACGGTCTACGAGAAGGACCAGCCCATCCCCAAGAGTATGGACCCCGAGGAAGATGGCTACAAGGTCCGCTACCAGGACGGTTACGAGAGCTTTAGCCCAAAGTATGTGTTCGAGGCCGCATATCGGGAAACAGACTGCCTGAGCTTTGGCCTTGCCATTGAAGCAGCGAAGAAAGGGAAGAGAATTGCCCGTCGCGGATGGAATGGAAAGAATCAGTATGTCGAGCTTGCGGAGCGCATCAGCTATGAGAATGCTGCGCATGAGGTGATCAACGCCAATCACGAAGCTATCGGTAACAAAGCGCTTGCTTTTGTCGGCACATCCGGCGTGCAGCTCGGCTGGCTGGCATCGCAGGCGGATATGCTTGCCGATGACTGGATGATCGTGGAGTAAATTATTACCGGTAGCAAAACAGGAGGATGGCATGGAAATCACAAAACGGCGGCTTGCGGATATTGTGCCGTATGCCGCAAACGCAAAAAAGCATGATAAGCGGCAAATCAACAACGTTGCGGAGAGCATCAAGCAGTATGGTTTTGTGCAGCCGATTGTGATTGACCGTGACGGCGTAATTGTAATCGGCCACTGCCGCGCTCTGGCGGCAAAGAAGCTGGGCATGGAAGAAGTGCCCTGTGTCTGCGTGGACGATCTCACACCGGAGCAGGTGAACGCCCTGCGGCTGGTGGATAACAAGAGCAACGAGAGCGACTGGGACTTTGACCTTCTGGCTGATGAGCTGCCCGGTCTTGACCTGTCGGCGTTCGACTTTGAATGGGGTCTGCGTGATGAACTGAGCGATTCCGTTGTCGAGGATGATTATGAACCTGTCATTCCGGCGGAGCCGAAGAGCAAACTTGGCGATGTGTACCAGCTTGGAGACCATCGCCTTATGTGCGGAGACAGCACGTCTTTGACAGACGTACAGAAGCTTGTGGGGGGGGCACAAATCGATCTTCTTCTCACCGATCCTCCGTACAATGTGGACTATCAGGGCACCGCCGGTAAAATCAAGAACGATAACATGGAAGATGCAGCCTTTAGGCAGTTCCTGACGGATGCTTTCTCCAATGCGGCGATGGTCATGAAACCAGGCGCTCCATTTTACATTTGGCACGCCGACAGCGAAGGTTATAACTTCCGTGGTGCGTGTAAAGATTCGATGCTGCGCGTCCGGCAGTGCCTGATTTGGGTGAAGAATTCCCTCGTAATGGGGAGACAGGATTTCCAGTGGAAACATGAACCTTGCCTGTACGGTGAGAGCGAAATTGAAGAGGACGCGCACGAGCCTTGCCTTTACGGATGGACGGAAGGCAAGAAGCACTACTTCTTCAAAAACCGCAGACAGACAACTGTATTGAATTTCGATAAGCCTGTCAAGTCTGCGGAGCATCCGACCATGAAGCCGATTAAGCTGTTTGATTACCAGATGCAGTGCTCCAGTAAGCCGGGTGAGAATGTGCTTGATCTGTTCGCTGGCTCCGGCACCACGATTATGGCGGCGGAGCAGAATGGCAGACACGCTTTCTGCATGGAGTATGATCCAAAGTATGCCGACGTCATTGTTGACCGGTGGGAGAAGTTCACCGGGAAGAAGGCGGTGCTTCTGCATGACTGATGCTCAGGCGACTGCGCGGAGGATGTTGAAGAAAAACCAGCAGTATTTATCCACACAGCAAATGAAAACACTGAACGGGCTGATTAAGTCCGGCGATATTACAGGGGCCATGAATGGCCTGCATACATTGGTGGCGAGAAAGCTGACTGCGAGAAAGGAGGGCGCGTATGGCAAGGCCAAGAAAGGAAATAGACCAGAAGCAGTTCGAAAACCTCTGCGGCCTGCAATGCACGCTTGAGGAAATCTGCGGTTGGTTTGATGTGACCGATAAAACACTGGATGGTTGGTGTAAACGCACCTATCATGCCAGTTTCTCCGAGGTATTTAAGCAAAAGCGCGGCGCGGGTAAAATTTCACTGCGTCGGAGCCAATGGCGATTGGCTGAAAAGAACGCTACAATGGCGATCTTCCTCGGCAAACAGTTTTTGGGGCAGCGCGACAGCGTGGACGTGGCGGTGACGGACGCGAAGGGCATTGCATTGGACGAGTTGGAGAAGATGGTGATGCAGAATGACGCGGATACAAGCGGCGGAACTGCTGATACATAATCCCATTGCGTTCGGCCATGCCGTTGGGTTTGATAAGCTGGGCGCGCTGCACAACGCATGGATACAGGATATGGTGCGCGGTAGTGAGGACAAAACCTTGCAGGCGCATCGTGGCAGCTACAAAACAACGTGCGTTTCGATTGCGCTGGCGGAGATCATCGTCCTTCTGCCGAATCTCAAAACGCTGTTTATGCGAAAAACGGATGCGGACGTGAAAGAGGTTGTGCGGCAGGTGCGAAATCTGCTGCTATCGCCATACATGGAGGCACTGTGCGAGAAGATCCACGGAAAACCGCTGATCCTGACAACGGTATCCGCGACGGAGATTTCCACGAATCTGGCAGCGGACAACAAGGGCACGAGCCAGCTTGTGGCGTGCGGCGTGAACGGGTCCTTGACCGGCAAGCATTTTGACCGCATATTTACGGACGATATTGTAAACGTGCAGGATCGCATTTCCCGCGCAGAGCGAGACCATACAAAAACGATCTATCAGGAGTTACAGAATATCCGCAATCGTGGCGGGCGCATTTTTAACACCGGAACGCCCTGGCACAAGGAAGACGCGTTTTCCATGATGCCGAATATCGAAAAGTACGATTGCTATTCAACTGGGTTGATCTCCGGGGATGAGTTGCAAACCATTAAATCGTCTATGACGTCATCCCTGTTTGCAGCAAACTACGAGCTGCGGCACATTGCCAGTGATGATGTGATCTTTGACACGCCGCAAATGGGCGCGGAGCCTTGCCTTGCAGAGCAGGGCATTTGCCATATCGACGCGGCATACGGCGGCGATGACTACACGGCGTTCACGATTGCCCGAAAGAAGGGAACAACATATTACCTCTATGGGCGGCTTTGGCACAAGCATGTGGACGATTGCATGGATGAGATTATCCGGCTTCGGAAATCCTTCAATGCTGGGGAGATTTACTGCGAGACCAACGCCGACAAGGGCTATTTGGCAAAAGCGTTGCGCGCGAAGGGAGAACGGGCCGTTACCTATCACGAAAACATGAACAAGTTCCTTAAAATCACAAGCTATCTCAAAGCGGAATGGCGCAATGTGGTTTTTGTGGCCGGTACGGATGATGCGTATATCGACCAGATTTGCGATTACAACGAAAACGTGGAGCATGATGACGCGCCGGACAGCGCGGCCAGCATCGTAAAGCGGTTGTGGAACAAACGCAACAGCTCTGATTATGTTTCCATTCTGAGATAAGGGGTGAGCGGAGATTAAGACATATAATGACCTTGTGGCGGTGGGCGAGGACGAAAAGGCGCGGATGGAGTTTATCCGCAGTGCGATCAACGCACATCGTGAATCCCATGCATATAAGACGGCGGCGGATGCTGAGGAATATTACAACGGCCTGAATCCGACAATCAACCGCTATGAAAAGATCATCTATGATATGCAGGGCCGCGCCCACGCGGATATGTGGACGGCAAACCACAAGCTGGCCAGCCGGTTCTTCGGTCTGGCGGTGGATCAGGAGGTATCGTATCTTCTGGGCAACGGCGTGACCTTCGCGGAGAAGGAAACGCCGAACAAGCTATGCCCGGACTTCGACCAGGAAGTCATGGATGCGGCGCGTGAGGCGAAAATCGCAGGCGTGTCTTTCGGCTTCTGGGATCTGACGCATTTGCGGGTGTTCTCCCTGCTTGAGTTTGTCCCTCTCTACGATGAGGAAGACGGTGCAATGAAAGCAGGTATCCGGTTCTGGCAGGTGGCACAGGATAAGCCGTTGAGAGCGACGCTGTATGAGATTGACGGCTTTACCGAGTATTTCCAGCCCAGCGGCGAGGATATGGACGTCATGCAGCCGAAGCGCAGTTATAAGCTGATCGAGCGCAAGGCGGAGGTCGGCGAAACCGAAATCTATGACGGCGGGAATTATCCGAGTTTCCCAATCGTGCCGCTGAAAAACAACAAGCGGTGTCTCTCCGAGATCGTCGGCAAGCGCAATACCATTGACGCGCTGGATTTGGCGTCCTCCAATATGGTAAACAACGTGGACGAGGGCAATCTGATCTATTGGGTGATTTCCAATTGCGAGGGCATGACGGATCTGGACGATGCAAAGTTTATTGAGCGTCTGAAAACCACCCATGTCGCCCACGCCAATGGCGATGATGGCGCAAAGGTGGAGAGTAAAACTATCGAGGCTCCCTATGAGGGCACCAGCAGCACCATTGATATGCTCAAGAAAAAGCTGTACGAAGATTTCCAGTGCTTTGACGCTGCGGCGGTATCCGCAGGGAACCAGACGGCGACCGCGATCAAGGCCAGCTATGTGCCGTTGGATTTGAAGACGGACAAGTTTGAATCCGAGGTAACGCGGTTTATTGTTGAAATCCTGCGTTTGGCAGGCATTGAGGATCAGCCGAGCTATACGCGCAATCAGATTATCAACAAGAGCGAGGAAACGCAGAACATTCTGCTGGGCGCGGCGTATTACGATGACGAGTACATCACAAAGAAGCTGTTGACGATCAACGGTGACATTGACCAGTACGAGGACATGGCAAAGCGGAAGGCAGCAGAAGAACTTGACCGGAGCTTTGAAGAACCGGACGCGCCGGGGGTGAGCGGCGATGGCGACCAGTGATCTTGGGCATCAACTGACCGACAAGGAGCTTGCGAAGTTGGAACGGCGCATTGCGAAGCTGTACCGTGAGGCTGGGAAAGAGCTGCAGGTGACCATCGACGCATATTTTGAGCAGTTTGCCAAGCGTGATGAGGAAATGAAGGCGCTGATCGGCACCGTGCAGAACGGTAAGGAATGGACGGAGGCCGACTATAAGCAATGGCGGCTAAATCAGATCGGGCGCGGGGAACGCTATCAAGCCATGCGTGACAAGGTGGCGCACCGCGTGACTGATGCAAACGCTGTGGCGGTGTCTTACACCAATGATGCTACTCCTGGTATCTATTCCCTCAACCGCAACTATGCGGCGTATACCATCGAGAGTGTAGCTGGGGACGTGGGCTTTGACCTGTGGGACGAGCAGACGGTGAAACGCCTAATCGTGGAGCAGCCGGGGTTGATGCCGTACTATCCAAAGGACAGAGCACTGAAACGCGGGATCGATCTCGCATACGGCAAGAAGCAAATTACGGCCAGTGTCACAAGCTCCATCTTGCAGGGTAAGAGCATCAAGCACATGGCGGATGACCTGCAAAAGCGGATCACCACCATGAGCCGCGATTCCGCCATCCGCACGGCCAGAACTGCCGTGACCGGAGCGAAGAACGCCGGACGCATGGACAGCTACGCGGCGGCGGAGAAGATGGGCATTAAGCTCAAGAAACAATGGCTTGCGACGCTGGACGGCAGAACGAGACACGCCCACGCAATGTTAGACGGTCAGACGGTGGACATTGACAAGCCGTTTAAGGTCGATGGTAACGAGATCATGTTCCCCGGTGACACTTCCGCACCCGGCTACCTCGTGTATAACTGCCGCTGTACGGTGATTGCGGACGTGGGCGGGGTAGATACCTCTACCGCGCAACGGCGCGCCAGAAACGCGTCTACGGGCGAAACAGAGGTTGTTTCTAATATGACCTATGCACAGTGGAAAGACTTTAAAACTGCGCCGCATAGTAGTATAATAAGGGAAAATAATAGCTGGAAAGTTATAGTCGACCCAATTACACAAACAACAATAGATAGCGTACCTGAAATAGTACCGCAGGGTTTTACTAAGGAAATGGCGGATCGATTGCAAGAGGCATATCAAGATATATTGACCGAGGCAATGGAGCAGGAAGACATTCAGACAGAAGTGGGAGCGGTCTTCAACATGCGAATGCAAAGGATTTCGGAGGTCACGGTTGGCGGGCGCAATCATATTTGCCTGCTATCACCGAATGAGCCGTACATTTCGATCCATAGCCACCCAGATAGCCTAATATTCTCCGAAAAAGATTTGCAGATATTTGCCGCAAATTTGAATATGCAGATGATGTCAGTGGTGGGGCATGACGGAGCGATTTACATCTTGCAACGCACGGAAGATTATGATGGGTTCCTATTTTTAAAAGACTTTTTGGAAGTGCAGACGAGACTAAAGCGGTTGGCAGAAGAAAACAAGCCAAATGAATATGTGTCGGAAATAGCAAGTTTTTTAGAGAGGAGCGAAAAATATGGCACACATTTTGTCAGATACAGAATGTGAGGAACTTTTGGAGTATTTAAAGCATCATGAGCCATATGACGAAAACGATCCCATAATGCATGACTTTGACGGTGAATGTGATAACGACCGCATGATGGCAACAATTGCCAAGAAAATATTGGAGACACAGAGTAGACAGGCGTAATATGAACATTGAGATCCAAGACCACAGTGCGGAGGTTTCCGCTGAAATCAAGGCGGCACTGCTGCGGGGCCTTGAAAAGATCGGGCTGGTGGCAGAGGGATATGCGAAAAAACTGCAAATACCAGATACGGGCAATCTTAGGAATAGCATTACTCATGTTGTGGACGAAGATGAACCTGCGGTATATATTGGGACAAATGTTGAGTATGCGCCTTACGTTGAACTTGGCACGGGCATTTACGCCGAAGGCGGAGGAGGACGGCCTACGCCGTGGGTGTATCAGGATGCGAAAGGCAACTGGCATTACACGCGCGGCAACAAGGCAAAACCATTTCTGAAACCTGCTGCCGCCGACCATGTGGGACAGTATCGGGACATTCTGGAAAGCGAGCTGAAAAATGGATAACGAGACCATCAAGGCCATCGAGGCCATTATACGGCGCGGCAATGACGCGGAGATCCGGCGCAAGGGCGACGGGTATATCGTATTAGAGGTAAAAAAGACAATCAAATATTCAACTTCCGCGTAATAGGGCGCGGGAAAGGGCAATAGGAGCCAGCTACCGAGTTTTTCTCGGTGGTTGGCTCTTTTGTTTTAGGTAAAACCCGCGAGGTACAGCGGTTTTTATACAACGTTCGCCCCCGAAGAATTGGGGCCAAGGAAAAGGAGAACGAAAAACATGGCGAAATTTACGAGAGCGGAAATTAGAAATATTCTCGGTGAAGCTTGCACCGAAGAGATCGAAAATCGCTTGGTTGCGCTGCATCTGGGCGTGGTTGACCCCCTCAAGGACGATCTCACGAAGTACAAGGCGGACGCGGAAAAGCTGCCCAGCGTCCAGAAGGAATTGGACGACCTCAAGGCAGCGGGTGACGGCGGCTATAAGGAAAAGTACGAGAAGGAACACTCGGCCTTTGAAACTTACAAATCCGACGTCACGGCAAAGGAAAGCAAGGCGGCAAAGGAAAAGGCCGTGCGCGCTTACTTTGAGAGCAAAAACATTACCGGCGCGAATTTGGACCTTGCCATGCGTGGCTGCGGCGAGGAAATGGCCGCATTGGAGCTGGACGGCGAGAAGATCAAGGACACCAAGGCCCTTGATGCGCTCGTAGACGGCACCTACAAGGGGCTGGTCTCCACCACGCAGACAAAGGGCGCGAATCCCGCCAATCCCCCGGCAAACACCGGCGGCGCAAAGACCCGCGAGGACATTTACAAGAAGGACGATAAGGGCCGCTATGTAATGTCTACGGCGGAGCGCCAGAAAGCACTTGCCGATCTGATGGCAAGCGAAAACAACTGATTTTTTGAAAGGAGCTATTTATGGCTGCGAAAACTAACGTAACAACTTCTGCACAGTTTACCACTTCCGCCCGTGAGGTGGATTTCGTGTCCCGCTTCGCCGATAACTGGGACGCATTGCGGAACATCATGGGCATCATGCGTCCCATCCGCAAGGCCCCCGGCACGAAGCTGGTTTCCTACAAGGCCAGCGTGGACGGCGGTCTCAAGGGCGGCACTGTGGCTGAGGGTGACGAGATCCCCTTCACCAAGATGAAGGTGGAGCCTGTTGCCTATGGCGATATCGACATTGACAAGTATGCCAAGAGCGTGACCATCGAGAGCGTGGCAAAGTACGGCGCTGATGTTGCCGTGGAGAAGACTGACGAGGCTTTCCTCGTGGCCCTGCAGAACAAGGTCCTGACCGACTTCTACACCTTCCTCGGTACCGGCACTTTGAAGGTGACCGAGAAGACGTGGCAGCGCGCTCTGGCCATGGCTAAGGGCAAGGTGCTGGACAAGTTTGCCGGTCTGGACAAGGACGTGACCGAGGTTGTGGGCTTTGCCAACATCATCGACGCTTACGATTACCTGGGCGACAAGGAGATCACCGTGCAGACCATGTTCGGCATCAACTACGTGGAGAACTTCATGGGCTACCGCACTCTGTTCCTGCTGCCTGAGAAGTACATTGCCTCCAAGAAGGTGATTGCTCTGCCCGTGGAAAACATCGACCTGTACTATGTGGACCCCAGCGACAGCGACTTTGCCAAGCTGGGCCTGAACTACACCGTGAAGGGCGAGACCAATCTGATCGGCGTCCACGTGGACGGCGATTACAGCCGCGCCACCGGCGATATGTACGCCATCATGGGCATGAAGCTGTGGGCTGAGTATCTGGACGGCATTGCCGTGGCTACCGTTTCGGTGGCCGGTGCGGGCTAAATAGGGGGGCAGCGTGATGCTTGAACAGGTCTTACGGCACTTGAACAACTGGTTCCTTGTGGACATTCACGAGGGCACGTTCACCGTGGAGAATGGCAGCATTACGCTGCCCTTTCTCCAAACCAATCAATATTTCCGAATCTGCGGTTCCGTGTTCAACGATGGCCTGCACCAGTATCCGGCGGATGACCTGACGGATGAAACCTTTACCGGGACGGTGTGGGTGCTGGCGGTGCCAAAGGCTGTTGTTTCCCTTGCCGAAGATATCGCCGCGTGGGAAGAAAAGAACGGGGATGCCGTTGCAAGCCCGTATCAAAGCGAGAGCTTCGGGGGCTATTCTTACACCAAACGCAGCGCGGGAAGCGACGGCAACGCGTTAAACGGCTGGCAGGGGGCTTTTAAAGGCCAATTGAATGATTGGCGGAAGCTCAAGGGGGTGGAACCGTGAGTTTACTTGACGATTTCGCGAGCAAATGCGTGCTGATGGAAAAGACGCGAACTCCGGACGGCGCAGGCGGCTACATCGTTGCGTGGGCCGAGGGCGCGGAATTCCTCAACTATCAAGCGCTTGACACCTCGATGGAGGCCCGCAGGGCGGAAAAGGAGGGTGTGACCTCGGTGTATTCCGCACTGGTCAACAAGACCGTTCCCATCGAGTATAACGACTATTTTCGCGACACGTCCACCGGCAACACCTACCGCGTGACCTCAAACCCGGAGGAAAAGGCCGCGCCGAGGTCTGCAGGTGCAATCATTAAGGCACTGAAATTCTTCACTGCGGAGCGAAAGGAGCTGCCGAAATGACAAAGGACAAGGCGCTCCATGCGTGGTTTTCTCAATTTCTTCCGGCATTCCCAACATCTAATGTGCCGGAGGACGCGACGTTCCCGTGGCTGACCTATGAACTGATTACCGGGTCATGGGAGAGCGGGGGAATCGCTCTGACGGTAAACCTTTGGTATTACACGGAAAGCGAGGCAATCCCCAACGCCAAGGCACAGGAAATCTCTGACGCCATCGGCATGGGCGGCGCGTTCGTGCCCTATGACGGAGGGGCGATGTGGATCAAGCGCGGGTCCCCGTGGTGCCAGAACATCGCGGACGAGAGCGATAAGAACATCAAGCGGCGGTATCTCAACATCACGGTGGAATATCTGTCGCAAAACTGATGAAAGGACGAAACTATGAGATTTACAAAAATTCCCTCCGACGCATTTCAGAAATTACAGATCAACGCCGGTATTCTGACCACCGATTTTACCCCGGCCACCGGAACCATCGGAGAGGCGGGACAGATCGGCGCGACTACCGGCGGCGTGAATTTTACCGCAACGCCGACCTATTCGGACTTTGGCGAGGACATTGACAACTGCCCGAAAAACATGAAGGAGCTGAAACGGCTGGATTCCTGGGAGGCGAAGATGGCGGGTACGTTCATCAACGCAGACACCAAGATCGCAAAGAGCCTTTGCGGTGCTGCCGATGTGAGTACCAGCGATGGAAAGGTAACGCCTCGGAACGATCTGTCGGACGCCGACTTTGCCGACATCTGGCTGGTGGGCGACTACTCCGACAAGAACGGCGATAAAAATGGCGGCTTCATCGCCATCCACTTGATGAATGCACTGTCCACCGGCGGCTTTCAGCTGCAGACCAGCGACAAGGCAAAGGGGCAGTTTGCATTTGAGTATACCGCCCACTACTCCATGGCGGCACAGGATACGGTCCCCTTTGAGATCTACATTAAGGCCGGTACGGCGGAGGGCTGATATGAAACTTTCCGACATTCATGGCGAGCGGGTGTTTGATGTTATCGCAGATATCATTGCCCCCATTGCCAACATCGCAGAGGACGAAAAGGCATCCGCCATGTTTCGGCGTGAAAAGATTCCCGAGGGAATGACGGCGAAGGAGTTTGCAATGCAGCGGGCGCGTAAAGCGCTCCCTGCACTGCTCAAGGGCCACAAGGGTGACATCATCGCTATCCTTGCCTCTATTGAGGGCGTGAGCGCTGAGAGCTACAAGGGCGCGCTGAACCTCGTCAAGCTGATGCGAGACGCGACGGATCTTTTGTCCGATGATGCGTTTACCGCACTTTTTATCTCGGCGCAGAGCGAGAACTCCTCTGGCTCTGCGCGGGAGAATACCGAGGGGCAAAAAGTGTAAAGGCGTTTGCGGGGTACTGCGCGGCGCGTTTTGTTGAACGGGCAAGGGCAGAGGCGTACCGCATCTATGTGACCGACGCGCTGCGGTTCGTTGCGGAAAACACGGCGCGATACGCAGGCGGGAGCTACATCAAGGCGAGGTACTCCGACATGATTGAGCCGAAGAAGCAGGACAACAGGACATGTGAAGAGATCACCGCCGATGTGGTCGCGCGGGGCGGGCTGACGATAAAAAAAGCCGCCCCTGACGGGGCGGCGGATGGATAGGCGTTATTTAAGGACGTATTCCGAGATCATGCGGCCAATCTTCCCGATGTCGGTATCGCCTTTGAACTCAAATTTGGCGGTAAAGCCATTGGAGAACGTCAGGACAAGCTCGCTGTCGGGGATCAGCTCAACAAGGCCGGGTGTCTGGATAGCAAAGAACTGCACCTTGGAAAAGGGCATGGAGCTGAACGATTTCCGTTTTCCTGTGATGCCCTGCACGTCAACGGAAATGATGCGCTTGTTGGTGAAGATAAGCTGGTCGCGGATCGTTTTAAACGCGCAGGCAATCTCTTCGCCCGCAATTAAAAGACCGTTGACCTCGTCGCGGACTTCGGCAATGGAAATAGGCTTTAAGTCAAATGCGGAATCTTTATTGAAATTGATCATGGCTAAATCCTCCTTCAATGAAAGTATACGCCTTATTTATCGAAATGTCACGGGCGTTTTCTTGAAAATCACCAAGAAAGTGTGGTGAAATCGTGAATTTATTAGACCTATTTGTAAAAATCAGCGTTGACACAAGCGAAGTAGATAAAAACATCGGGGATACCAAAGAAAAGGCATTGAGCTTTGGCGATGTGCTGAAAGCGAATATTGCAGGGCAAGCCATTGTTGCTGGCGTGAAAGCTGTTGCAGGTGCGGTAAAAAACATTGGCGAAGCAGCGATCCAAAGCTACGGTGAGTATGAGCAGCTGGTCGGCGGCGTGGAAACGCTTTTCAAGTCTTCTGCCGATACCGTGATGCAGTACGCCGCGAACGCATATCAGACGGCGGGCATGAGCGCGAACGAGTACATGACTACCGTGACGGCGTTTTCCGCGTCGCTGCTGCAATCGATGGGCGGCGACACGGATGCAGCGGCTGAAAAGGCGAATCTGGCCATTACCGACATGTCGGACAACGCAAATAAAATGGGCACGGACATGCAGTCCATCCAGAACGCCTATCAGGGCTTCGCCAAGCAGAACTACACCATGCTTGATAACCTGAAGCTGGGCTATGGCGGCACGAAGGAGGAAATGCAGCGGTTGATCGACGATGCCAACGCCTTAAATGCCGCCCAGGGGAACTACACCAATTACACCATTGACAGCTATGCGGACATCGTAGACGCCATCCACACGGTCCAGACAGAAATGGGCATCACGGGCACAACGCAGCTGGAAGCCAGCACGACGATTCAAGGATCTATCGCGTCGATGAAAGCGGCGTATGAAAACTTTATCACGGGTCTCGGTGACGAAAACGCCGATATGGCGGAGCTGACTACGGAGCTTTTGGACAGTGCTGTGACCGTGGCGGAAAACATTTTGCCGGTCGTGGAGCGAGTTCTGGAAAACATCGGTGTTGCGGTGCAGGAAAAGGGACCGGAGATGATTGAAAAATTTGTCTCCTATGCCATAGACAAGCTGCCGGACATAATCAAGCTGGGCATACAGATGGTTATTGCGCTGGTAAAGGGGTTGGCACAAAACTTCCCACAGCTTGTGACGGGCGTTTTGGATATGGTGGCAACGATCATTGACACGTTGGTTGATTCTATCCCAGACATTATCGAAATCGGAAAAGATATCGTGCGAGGCGTTTGGGAGGGCATTAAGGCAATGGGAAGCTGGATCAAGGATAAGGTGACCGGGTTCTTTGGCGGAATTGTGGATGGAGTGAAGGGCGTTCTTGGTATTCACTCCCCATCACTCGTATTCGCTGGGATCGGCGAGAACATGGCGCTGGGTCTTGGAGAGGGCTGGGATGACGAATACGGCAATATCAAGCGAGGCATTACCTCTGGGCTGGACTTCGGTACGGCGTCGGTAGGCTTTGCGGATTCCGGCATTGGCATTTCCAGCGCGGCTATTGTAAATGGGCTGGGCGAAGGGAAGCAATCCGGCGGATCATTTACGTTTAATCTGATGTTCCCTGACATGACCAAATTTGCATCCTATGTGTTTGACCCGCTGACCGGCTATGCGCAGGCAAACGGTACGCCAATTCTGAACCCCATTGCATGAGGTGAAACATGACGGAATTGATTTTAGACGCCAACGGCATGGCGGTGGTGTTGCCGGAGAGCCGGGATGGCGGATACAATGTGCAAAATATCCCTCTGTCGGTTGACGTACAGATGATCTCTGGGCGAACGGCACGGGAACTGCGAGGGAATGTGTGGCAGGTGTCCTATCAATACGGATATTTTGATGCGGAAATGAAAAACAAGGTGATCGCGGCCTGTGAGAAGGGAACACGGGAACCGATTATCTGCGGTTTTTTGCCACAGGAATCCGATGGGGCGCTGCAATACTCCAGCTTTATCGTAACGTCTTTTACCCGGCCTAAGTTTATGTGGTCGCGGCGAAGCGGACGTGGAGAGGAGACCAAGGAGACCCCGCTGTGGGCAGACTTTACCGTGGAATTGCGGGAGGTGACGCCGCATGATTAAAAGCGGGCAGGCGTATCATGCGGCAATCACAGGAGACGCGCGGCGGGTGCTGCTGCGGGCGGTCATTGACATTATTTCCCCGGACATCGTGTTCGGTGCCGGGGAGACCTCCGGGCAGATTCTGTGGAGCAAGCCGGAGCAACTCCACGATAAGGTTTTTGGCAATCCCACCAAGTACGCAACGTTAGAGCGTGACCGGTGGGCGCTGGATGGGACGTGTGACCTTCTCCCGGACGATCCTACTCAGACGGCGGGCCAGATGGGTTACATTGGCAACGTGCTGTCCGGCGCGGACGGGACGTTTTCCACGCCGCCTTGGGTGGAGCTGCAATTCTCCGGCGTGTCTGTCTTGCAGGCGTGCTCCGTGTATTTCCCAGGCAATGACTATGACGGGCTTCCGGAGGATTTCACGGTGGAGGTCAAGCAGGGCGGTACGGCATACCACACGCGGACGTACACCGGCAACACGGCATCCTCCGTATCGCTGGAGGGCTTCACGGTCAACAACCCAGACGCCATCCGGGTGACGGTGACCAAGTGGTCGCGGCCCAGCAGGCGGATGCGGGTGGTGGAGATCGTACCCGGCGTGTATGAGGGCTGGGACGGCGGGATGATTGCGGAGTTTAACGTGAAGCAGCAGGGCAACATCGCGGCCACGGCGCTGCCGTATGGCACGTGCACCCTCAAGATCGACAACCTCTCCCGGCGGTTTGAGCCGCGCAGCAAAAACGGCATTTTCCAGTCCATCGAGGAGCGGCAGGGGATTGACGTCTCTCTGGGCGTTCGGCTGGCGGACGGCACGGACGAGTACAAGCGGTTGGGGATCTTCTACCAGTACTCCAGCGGGTGGAAAACCGGCGACAACGGCCTGACGATGCAGTGGAATCTGGTGGACATCATCGGCCTGCTGGCAAACCGGGAATTTCTGGCACCTGCCACGCTTCCCACTACGCTGGGCGGGTGGATCGGCGCTCTGGCGGCGCAGCTGGGCGTCAACTTCCAGGACCGGTGGCACGTAGACCCCAACTACACAGCCCTGCCGGTTACGGTGCGGACGGCAGAGGATGTGCAGGGGAAAAAGTGCGGGGACGTCCTCCGGTGGGTGTGCCAGGCAACCGGCACATGGCCCCGGGCGGACGCCTCCACCGGAGATCTGACCGCCGAGCCACTGTGGAGCGAGGGCAACAAAGTAACACTGGACAACCTTAACGGCTACCCGGTTATGAAGGCCAACGGGGACGTGGCGGCGCTGATCTTCACCCTCAACGATGGGGCGGGCACAAAATACATCGTATCTGGCAACGCCACATCGTCCAGCGAGACGGTGAGCATCGACAACCCGTTTATCAAGACGCAGGCGCAGGCGCTGGCGGCGGCGCGGCTGATCCTTTCCACCTACGGCGGCAACGTGCTGGATCTGACGGGGCGGGGCGATCCGTCCTCCGAGATCGGGGACGTGGAGACGGTGTGGCTGGACGAGAGTCAGGCCACCACGGCGCGGCTGACCATGCAGACGTTTCAATTTTCCAATGGCGTCATGCAGGGATGCCAGAGCCAGCTGCTACAGGCGGACGGCAGCTTTTTGTATCAGGGGCGCGAAGTCATCACTACTCCCGGCACATGGAAGGCCCCGGCGGGGAAAAAGTCTCTGCGAATCATCCTCGTGGGCAAGGGCGGCGACGGCACTCGTGGACAGGATGGCACATGGGACGCTGCCGGTGCGGACGGCGTGGACGGCTTGGGCGGTCTGGTATGGGCCGGAACCATCAACATCAACGAGGGGCAGGAGTTCCAAGTGACCTTCGGAACGGACACCACCTTCGGCGCGTATTCCTCCGCCAACGGCAAGCGCTACGATAACGGCTACACGGACGTGGCCAGCGGCGACAGCTTCGCCCGGACGGGCGTGGCGAAGCCACGGGCGGGAACCGGAGACGGCGGGGCCAAGGGAACCGGCGGCACGAAGGGACAGGGGCACGATGAAACCTCGTACAACTCTCAGGGAAACCCCAACGGGACGTACTGGGCCGTTGACGTGCCACCGGGAAAAGGCACAAGCGGCGTCAAGGGCGTGCTGGGCTGCGTAGTGATCTACTGGGATAAGGAGGACGCATGAGTGATTACACAATGCTCCTCCCTAAAATTACATCGGTGAGCTTTACGCCAAACCCCGTTGACATCAACGCAAAAACAAAGCTGACAGTAACGGTCACAGAGGAAACGATTGTTTTAGAGCCGGAGATCTGGTATTCCGGCGAGATTTACGCCGGGGAGGTTTAACATGGCGATCAAAACAGTACAGGCAATTATCAACGGCCAAGCGTACACCCTGACCCTCAACAGCGGGACGGGCAAGTACGAGGCCACCATCACAGCGCCGGGGAAAACGTCCTTTAACCAGTCCGGCGGCTACTACAACGTACAGGTCAAGGCCACCAACGAGGCCGGGACGGTGGGCACGGCGGACGCCTCTACGATGGCGGGGCTGAAGCTGGTAGTGCGTGAGCGGGTGGCTCCCGTCATCACCATCATCTCGCCGTCCACCGGCGCATACGTCAACAACAGCAAACAGCCGGTTGTCTTCACCGTTGTGGACGAGGCGGACGGCTCCGGGGTGGATCTGTCCACGCTGGTGGTTAAGCAGGACGAGACGGCGGTAGCGTCCTCTGCCATCATCTTCACGGCCATTGCAAACGGCTATCAGGTGACGTACACCCCGGCCACGGCCCTCACGGACGGCAGCCATACCGTCACGGTGGACTGCCGTGACCATGACGGCAATGCGGCGGCGCAGAAGACCACCACCTACAAGGTGGACACCGTACCGCCAACGTTGAACATCACGGCTCCTGTGGCGGGCCTAATTACGGCATCCCCGGCACAGACGGTGGCGGGCACCACCAATGACGCCACCAGCAGCCCCGTGACCATCAGCATTACTCTCAACGGCGTGGATCAGGGCGCGGTAACGGTGGCCTCCAACGGCAGCTTTACCAAGGCCGTGACGCTGCGAGAGGGCAGCAACACCATTGTGGTGACGGCCACGGACGCGGCGGACCAGAAGACCACGGTCTCCCGAACGGTGACACTGGACACCTCCGTGCCGGTGATTAAGTCGGCCACCATCACGCCAAACCCGGTTGACGCGGGTAAGTCGATGGTGATCGCTGTGGAGATCGTATGAGTACGCAGGTTTTAAGCGTCGCACTGCCCTCTGAGATCATCTATGTGACGGGCACTGTCAACGGGACGGCCTACACATGGACGCTGATCGAGGGGGCGTGGACGGCTACGGTGGACCGGGCGGCGGATGACACCTATCACGTCGTTCTCACCGCCGTCAACGCAGCGGGGACAAGCTCCGACTTCGATCTGACCCTCTACTACGGTCTGTTGACTCTCATCACAGACCGGACGGCAATGGACGTGGCGCAGAAGACCGCAAAGGGCTTTTACAACGCCACCGACCTCAACCGGGTGGGCGCGGCGGTGGAGTATGTGGCAAAGCGGTTTCAGGCGCTGGGCTATGATTGCCCGGTAAGCGTCAAGAAGGACTGGTCCGAATCGGACACGCCCACGGCGGGCCAGATGGAGACGTACCGGCAGAACATTGTTACCCTGCGGCGGCAGATCGCAGTGATGAAGTCCACGCCGGAGACACCGGAGACGATCCGGCAGCTGAATTACATCCGGGCCAACAATATCGAACAGATCTTGTTGGATATGGATCGGCTGCTCACCAACATCGAAAATTCTTGGTACTTCTCCGGCGAGCTGTACGCCGGGGAAGTGTGAAAGGAGAATGATATGCAAGATCGAGTCCCTCTTTATCCCGGACGGGTGAAAATGACACCGGTGGCCGGGCAGGAAAACATCTTTGACATGGTGCGGGCAGATGAACCTACGCAGGAGGGCACGCCGCTGAATAAGGCAACGCTTCTGAAAGATGCAACAGCTGCGATTTTGGGATTGCCCAATACGGCAGTTCCGGATGACGCGTTTCTGGCGCTTGCATTGCCTGCCGGAAAGTATGCGATTTCCGTAACGGTGAAATCCCCCGGCGGGCGGTCCATGTCCGGCATTTCGCTTTCCGGCATTGTAACCGCTGCGGGAAGCGCTGTTGTTACCGATGAAAACGGTGCAGGCTTCGGCTTTTCCACAAGCTCCCCGACAACAATCACTGCCGATACATCTGCTTTTCTGGATTTAACAGGCACCGCCAGCGTAACGCTGACGCCGAAAGAAAAGATTGTCAACGAAGCAGAAATTGTTTGTAAACGCGGTTCCGCAACGAAAGCAACGTTTTCCGCAAGTAAAACAGTGAAGTTCTCTCCCGACGTTTCGGAGTATGATGCCTCCGCCATCGGCGGCGGGGAAAACGGGAAACCTGGTACCGGATCTCAGAAACGTGGTACGTATTCTGCCGCAGGCGGAGATGGCGGAAAAGCAGGTGGCGTTTTAAACTTGGGAAAACAACCGTACACCTATCCGGATGCCATTCCGTTGGTTGTCGGAGCGGTTGGAGGCGTTTCCAAGATTGGGGAAGCCTCTACCCCTGCCGGTGTCCCTGGAGGTAAAGGTGCAAAATATACGTATAGTTCCCAAATTGATAATCCAATTGCCGCAACGGCCGGCAGCGATACATCTGGTTTTTTGTACCCGCCGACACAAGTAGGCGGATCTGGCGGTGGCGGAGGCGCCTATATCACGGAAGGGGGCAACCCGGTAAAACCTGCGGCGGGCGGTTCACCCGGCGGCGGGCACGGCGAGGAATTGGGTATGCCGTATAAAACGGACGGAACGAAGCCAGGCGCCGGTGGCGGAGGCGCACAGGCAACTCTGTCTGGAGAGGCAGGCAACCTATCTCCCGGTACAGCAGGAAAAGGCGTTGCCGGACTGGTCGGAATCATGTGGAGGTATAAATGATGAATTTCTGTGTTGTGAATCTTGAAGGCATCATTGAGAACGTCATTGTGTGCGACGATGACGCCACCGCAAAAGAGTTCGGCGCGGTTCCCGGCTACGAAGGCGCCCGGATCGGAGATATCTACATCGCACCGCCTCCGCAGCCTACTGCAATGGATCGGCTGGAAGCGCAGGCGACCTATACAGCCATGATGACGGACACGCTGATGGAGGGCTGATGCGATGAAGGAGAAAATTAAACTCTGGTACGGGCAGGGGCTGTGGAGCGCGGAGATGGTCCGAAACGCCGTGAAAAAGAACGTTTTGACCGAGGATGAAGCGGCGGAGATCTTGGGCTTGCACGAAAGCAAGTCGGATTTTAACCTGCACGAAACCAAGTCGGAACTACCCTAAAAACTGCAACTTTTTTAAGGGGGTGTAGAATGGAAATTCTACAAATTGTATTAACTGCCGCCACCGGCTCCGGTGTGACCGCCATCATCCTCGCGATCCTTCAGCGGAAGTGGGCAAAAGATGACAAGCGGGACGCCATCGTGGACGCGCTGAAGGTGCTGCTGATCGACCGGGTGCGCTATCTGGGCCAGCATTACATTGCAGACGGCAGCGTCAGCTTGTCGGACAGGGAAACGCTGGACGAGATGCATCAAGCGTATAAATCCCTTGGCGGCAACGGACACCTGAAAATCATCATGGCCGAGGTCGGCGAGCTGCCGATCCGAAAAGAGTGAAAGGAGAACGCTATGGAAAACATCAAGAAACGGCTGGGCAATCTGCTTGCGGTGAAGTCTCTGGTGACCATCACCCTGACGGTGGTGTTCGCGGTGCTGGCGCTGCGTGGGGATATTACCGGGACGGAGTTTTTGACCATCTTCACCACGGTCATCGCATTTTACTTCGGCACCCAGCGGGTCAACGAAGACAAAAACAGTTAAAACCGGTTGAAAAATCAACCGTAAATTTGAAAGGGGACATATTATGAACAAGATCTACGAGAACATCATCACCGAAGGCAAACAGAACGGCAAGCCCATCGAGGCTATCAACGCCGAACTGAAAGCGGCGGGGGCCAACTTCCACCTGAATCCCGACGGCGGCGTGTCTGGTTGGACGGAGCAGGAGATGAAGGAAGGCTTCATCCCGGCTGAGGATGACGGGAAGGACGGCATCTACAAGATCGCCAGCGACGGCAAGCCCATCCGCTACTCCACCAAGGCACTGGGCGGCGGAATCTACGGCACTGCCATCCCCGTGATGGATCGGGACGAGAGCCGCGCCGACACCACCATCACCGTGGGTCACTGGGAACTGAGCTATGACAGCCGGGGCTACTGCTACAGCCGCAAGAACCTGAGAAAATGACCAGAGCGGGGACAGTTCCGCTTCAGGACCTTCAATGGGTGCGGATTTATTTCAACAGAAAACGTCTCCGCTCCACCAAGGCCAACCTCAAGAAGATGCTGGCGGAGACAGGCGGAGATGCGATCTGTAACGGCTCCATTTTCCTACGGAACCAGCAGCCCGCCTGCCACCTGAAGGCAGACGGTAAGGTCTACAAGGCCCCGGACTATCGGGCATGGGCCATCAGCTGGAACACCCCGGAGGATTTCGGCGTGAAAACTGTGCCCAACGGGGACCGGAATTACATGGAGTGCGTTCACCTCATCATCGGCGGGAAAAAGATCTACCCCGTCACCTGCGGAGCGGACATGAAGTACCGCGCTCCCCGGACGGCCATCGGCACCAAGAACGGGCGATACGCCTACTATGTGAGTAAGGACCGGCGGACGCCGGAGCAGCTCCGGGACCTGCTGGCAGCGTCCGGCTGGGACAACGCCATTATGATGGACGGCGGCGGGTCTACCTGCTTCATGGATTCGACAGGCAAGGGCTTTACCGGGGACGGGCGGGTGATCCCGTTTTTCCTTGTGTGGAAGTACAAGATCGGTGACGCATTCGAGCCGGAAGGAGAGAAACCCATGGTAGAGATCAACGCCTATTCCAGGGCGAAGGACGGCGATAAGAAGCTGTCCACAAACTTTAAAGTGAAAGAATTTGCCTGCAAGGACGGCTCTGACGCCGTGCTGGTGGCGCCCCGGCTGGTGATGGTGCTCCAGAGCCTCCGCAGTCACTTTTGCGCGGCTGTGACCATCAACAGCGGCTACCGCACACCCCAGTACAACGCCAAGGTGGGCGGCGTGACGGACAGCCAGCACTGCTACGGCACGGCGGCTGACATTGTGGCGCGGGGCAAGACCCCGGCGCAGGTGGCGGCCTACGCCCGACAGCTGATGCCCGATTGGGGCGGCGTGGGGGTTTATGACAGCTTTTGTCATATCGACGTGAGAGAGGCCAAGGCTGACTGGAAAGGATAAAACCGAAAGGAGGGCCAGAAGATGGCAACAACATCCACGCGGTTAATCCGCGCTCTGCAAGTCTGGGTAACCCATGGAAAAAACAAACCGAGAGATCCGGGCGCTGTTGTCATCGATGGCCCCGGCCCGGGCGGCGCAGGCCGTCCGGCTGGTAGGCCTCCCGCCTGACGAGGAAACAGCGGTGCTGGCGGTGGACGTCCACGGCCAGAGCTGCCTACAGGCGGCGGCGCTGCTCCACGTCAGCGTGGACGGGTTGGCCAAGATCCGGCGGCGTGCTTACGCCAAGATCGCGGATGATATGCAGGGGTAAAAAGGAAAGCCGTGTCCGAATCGGACACGGCTTTTTCTTTGGGCAGTTTAAGGGCAGAATACAGGCAGTTTCCGGGCAGTTTGGCTGCCCGGATTTTTTGTATCATAGAAGTGTAAAGGAGGCGCACACAATGTACGAGCGGCTTTTGGCCTGCGGGTATCCGGCGGAGTTGGCGCGAGATATTGTTGCGCAGACCGATCCGGCAGAGCTGGAACGATACGTGCGCATGATCGAGCTGCTCTACGATGACCGGAGGGAATATGTATAACCATTTCAACCCCAACCCCTGCGGGAAAAATGTAGGGGACTGCACCGTGCGGGCAATCGTAAAGGCTACCGGCAAGGATTGGGGCGAAATTTATTTGCGGCTCTGTATCCAAGGGTATCTGGATGGTGATATGCCATCGGCAAACGCTTGCTGGGGGCGGTATCTCCGCAGTATCGGATACCGGCGGTACATTGCGCCGGACACCTGCCCAGACTGCTACACGGTTGGGCAATTTGCGGAGGATCACCCAAAAGGCACCTATATTCTGGCTCTATCCGGCCATGTGGTCTGCGTCTGCGACGGCATGATCTGGGACAGCTGGGACAGCAGCAACGAGAACATCTTGTATTACTGGGTCAAGGAGGATGACTAAAATGGCTTACACACCTTACGGATGGCAAAACCCTTATTACGCACAGCCCATGCCGGATAATCTGGCACAACTCCGTCAACAGCAGATGCCTCCAATGATGGCACCGCAGCCCCCTCAGAATCCGGTGGCGCAGAGCGGCGTGCAGTGGGTCAGCGGCGAACAGGAGGCCCGGAACTGGATGATTGCGCCCAATGCCGCCGTGGCTTTGTGGGACAGCTCCGCGCCTACGGTGTACCTCAAGAAGGCGGATGCCAGCGGTAAACCGTCCCTCACGATTTATGACCTCGTAGAACGCACAGAAACGCCCCGTACAGCCACGCAGGAAAAGGGCGTGGAGTTTGTCACCAGAAAAGAATTCGACGCACTAGCGGCGCTTGTGGGCGAATTGAAGGGCAAGAAGAAGCGCAAGGTAGAGGAGGAAGAGGACGATGAGTAACAATCCGTTTTTCAATGCGTTAGGTGGCGGACAGATGCCGGGGTCGATGAGCGGCTTTCCTCAGCTTTTACAGCAGTTCAAGCAGTTCAAGGCAAGTTTTAAAGGCGACCCAAAAGCGGAAGTGGAGAAGATGCTGCAAAGCGGCAAAATCTCACAAGATCAGTTGAACAAGATACAGTCAATGGCAAACCAATTTCAGGGGCTTTTCAAGTAATCAAAATCGTGGCCACGGTTTGATATAAATATTTTTTCAAAAGGAGTGATACTATGTCTCTTTCCTCTGACGGCACCATGCTGACTATGCCTGTGGCTCCTGCCAACACCGGAAACGGTAACGGCTTCGGCTGGGGCGGCGATGGCGCATGGTGGATCGTGCTGTTCCTCATTTTCGCTGCGTTCGGCGGCTGGGGTAACGGCTTCGGTTTCGGTGGCGGCGGCAACGGCGTGATGGACGGTTATGTTCTGACCTCTGACTTTGCCAATGTCGAGCGCAAGATCGACAGCGTAAATCAGGGCCTTTGCGACGGATTTTACCAGCAGGCGCAGCTTGTCAACGGCACCAACATGGCGATGGCAAACGGCTTTGCACAGGCTGAGCTTTCCCGCAGCAACCAGCAGGCGGCGCTCATGCAGCAGCTCAACGCCATGCAGATGCAGGCCGCAGAGTGCTGCTGCAACACCCAGCGCAGCATCGAGGGCGTGCGCTATGACATGGCCGCTCAGGCTTGCGATACCCGGAACACGGTGCAGAACGCCACCCGGGACATTATCGACAATGCCAACAGCAACAGCCGCGCAATCCTCGATTTCCTGACCCAGAGCAAGCTGCAGGATCTCCAGAGCGAGAATCAGGGTTTGAAGCTGGCCGCATCTCAGGCGGCACAGAACAGCTATCTGGTGTCTCAGCTCCGGCCTTCTCCCATCCCGGCCTACACGGTGCAGAACCCCTATTGCTGCAACCAGTTTGCCGGATGTGGTTGCTGACAACTGCATAGCGTAGCTTTTCCTCTTTGTTGGGGAAATGGTCGGCCCCATGCCGATACTGATGACAAAGCGGCGGGGCAGTAGCCCTGCCGCTGATTTTATGAAAGGAGATTTCTATGCCTGAATACACTGCCATTGCCGCACAGACCGTAGCGGCAAACCAGAACGTGCTTTTTACGGAAGCACCGATCCCCTGCACTAAGGGCCTTGTGACGCACCGCGCAGGCTCCGGCCTGTTTAACCTCCGTGGTAACTGCTCCCAGTGCCGCGTCCGCTATAAGGTGGACTTTATCGGCAATATTGCCGTAAGCACCGGCGGGACCCCCGGCCCCATCTCCGTTGCCATTGCGGTTGACGGTGAGCCGCTCCCGTCCTCCGTTGCGACGGTGACGCCCACGGTTGCGGGGGCATTTTTCAACGTGGCGGCGTCCGAGTACGTTGACGTTACAAAGGGCTGCTGCGCGGCGCTGTCCATCCGCAACGTTAGTGGCGAGGCCATTGACGTGAGCAACGCGAACCTTATCATTACCAGAGTTTGCTGAGAAAGGAGAACACAATGGGAATGAAATCTATGTATGAACTGCGGGATATGCTTTGCAAAGAGCTTGACGAGCTGATCCGCAAGGGCGAGCTGGGTGCCGGGGATCTGGACATTGCCCACAAGCTGACGGACACCATCAAAAATATCGACAAGATCGAGGCGATGGACGAGCGTGGATATTCCGGGCGCTATCTGGACGATGATCTGCGTGGCTACAGCCGTGGCAGCTCCTATGCCCGTCGGCATTACGTCCGAGGTCATTACAGCCGCACGGACGCCACCGAGCATCTGCGTAGCCAGATCAACGATATGATGCGCGAGACCGACGATGACCGCATCAAGGATGCCCTGCGCCGTGCAATGGACATGATGGAGGAATAAAGGGGGTAGGCCCCAATGATTGACGAGCGAGAACTGGCGCTATGGATCAAGCGGTTAGAAACAGAAGAGTCCAGCTGGGCGAACTATGAAAAGCTGGCGGCGCTGTATACCATCCAAAACCAGAACCGGGAGCCGGTGAGGGAATCTCGCATGATCGAGGCGTATTCTGAGGCCCCCGCGCCTGACAGCGATTTCCTCCGAGCGGTATCTAACGTTGACCCAGCCCGTGCGTGGGAGGTCATGGACGAGCTGATGGACAGCTTGAAAGTGATCAACGAGCGGGTTTATAATAGCGTCATGCGGAAATTGGAAAGCTAAACTTAACCCCTCGGCAAATGCCGGGGGGTTAGTTATATTTTGACGTAGGCGTTGTGACGTGAAAATAAGACTAACTGGGCGTTACAAAAAACGCACCGTCATTGTCTGCGTCGATGCGCTGAATCGTGCGTATCCAGAATTCTTTCTTTGCCTGCCGGTCTAAATCAGGATATTCCTTCAATTCCCGCCGTAAGGTTTCGAGATCAAATTCTTTTATAGGCTCGGGGTTTATTGCCGCGAGCTGTTGTTTCAATTCCGTGTAGTCCTTTTTGTATTCTTCGATTTCAATCAAATCCGACAGATACAGGTCTTTTAGTTTTTGCATTTTCCGCTTGATTTGCTCCGCCGTTTTGGGCGGCTTTTTTTCTGCGGTTTTTGATTTGGAGTAATACTTTTTTGCGATCCCCTCAAATTCCCGCAGAAGGTAATCCTCCAGCACATCTTCCCGGATCCTGAGAATGTGCGGACAGTCGGCTGGGTCGAGTGTGTGCGTTCTGCATCGGTAGTACTTGTACACCTGTTTTACAGTCTCTGGCTGCATGTTTCTGCCGCACTCCCGGCAGCGGAGAATTCCGGTAAACAAATATATTCGATCCGCACTGGCGTTCCGCTGACTTCGCTGTTCCAGGATTCTCCGGGCAAGGTTAAAGGTTTCTTGATCGACAAGCGCTGGCAATGCGTTTTCCACGCCGAACGCCTCACCTAAGTACAATCGATTCGACAACGCATCCTTGTATTTGTTGTACGAGCGTTTGATCCCCCACTCCGTTGCCATATACCGCCTTAGTGCAAGGATGCTTTGCAGCCGTATAAAGGCAGGGAACATATCTCGCGCCGCATCTGCGGTTTCTTCATCTATGGCGTAGTGCCGGTTCTTCACGCAGATGCCGATGGGTGTTCTCCATGTGGTAGGCTGGCCCTTCAATCGCTTGCCTTCGTTAATGGCCTTGATTCGCTCGCTGGTGCGGTCAGCTTCGTCCTGTGCCACCGACAGCATGATATTCACCTTTAGCCGCCCGGATGCCGTGCGAGTTTCGTAATCTTCCCGCGTGGCCTGCCATGTGACGTGGCAGCGGTCTAATTCTTCCTGCACGGCGTAGTATCCGGCTACGCTGCGGAACCAACGGTCCAGCTTGACAAATAAAATCGTGTCGATCTTCCCATCCTTACAATCTGCCAATAAGCGTAGAAGTGCTGGGCGCTGTCGGTATGGCTTTCTCGCGGATATCCCGGCATCCTCGTATACACCGACCACCTCCATACCGTTGTTTGCGGCATACGCCAACAAGGATTCCCGCTGATCCCCCAATGACAGGCCGTGCCGTGCTTGTTCTTCCGTCGAGACGCGGATATATAGTGCGACTCTCATGCTATCCCCTCCAAAAGCCGATTTGAATACAATTGGTATCAAGGTACAACGCATAGGTTATGAATAAAAACAATAAAACCAGCAAAGCGGCAATGATGCGGTTCCGGGTTTTCACGCCCTGCTCCATCATCGTAATGATCTGCCGTTTGCTGGACAAATGCTTTTCGAGGCCGACTTTCTCCGCCTGGAGGGTTTCTTCTGTTGCCGTATAGTGATCCCCTATACCGAAAAATTCATCTAAGGAGATGCCTAAAACAGCGCAAATTGGCCCCACAGTGTTAATAGACGGTGCTTTGGATGAGTTAGCAAAGAAGTTGTTGACTGTGGACAGGGGCACATTAGATGCGTCGGCAATGTCCTGAGCCGTCATGTTGAGGGCGGCTCTTTTTTCGCGGCATAGGTCTTGGATCGTCAAAAAAATCGGCCTCCTGTATTAAGTTTGTAAGATATGGGCAGACGCAATCTCAAATCTGGTTCGGTAGCATACTGCCCATTGCCCACATTTGGTCATTGCGCTGCCCAACCAAGCTTTGCTATGGTTACATCACGGCAAGCCAACCCCCCCCAAGGCTTGCCCTCCGGCCCTCGCCGTTTGTTGCAGAGGCGGCGGGGGCTTTCTATTTTGCCTTTGCTTTCAGTTTGTTAATTTTATTGATATAATAATCCGCTTTTTCACTATATAGATCTTTTGAGATCATATTGACCGCACGTATAGCATCATCATATTGCTGCAAGTTAATGTACAAATCCGCAAGCCTGAAAGCCCATGTGGACCCGTTAAATAGTAAACCACCATTTTCCCACAGGTTTTCCCAAAAATCAATTAACGAGCCAATGTCTCCCGTGCTTTCAAATAATCCCTCCGCTTCCCGGATGGCATAGAGCTGGGCATCTTGCGCATCTAATTCTCTTTGCAAATTTGAATAGATATCTTCAAAACAATCTTTGCGTTTCAGTTGTTTAGAAGAAGCCCTTTTCCTTTTTGTAAAATCAAATAATCCCATATAATGTCCTTTCTAATGGACACATATAATACTGCTGTTGTTTTTTGTGCAAATGCGCATTGAAACGCTGGGCCATAAATGATATGCTTGGAACACGAATCGAACAAGTGTACGAATGGAAGGAGCGCAAAACATTATGTTGTATGATATTGAAAATCAGAGTACAATAAATGTCGAGGACGGCATTGAAATTGTCCGGGAAGAGTTGTTGTCTGCCGCCATGGCACTCCCATACAAAGAAAAGGTACAGCTTTTAAGATTTATTGAAGGAGGAACAGCCAATGAAAGAGGCTATGATTGCATGGTACAGAGACACCAAAATGGTTGACGCTGTGAACCGCTGCATGGACGCAATCTGTGCGTCTGGTCTTTCCGTAGATGGCGCAAAATATCTTCCGGCTTGTCTGGATCAGGCCATTCGTGCCAGCAATCAGGTTGCTGCTCAAAATACGCAATTCCACGCTGCCCATGTAAGCGTGAAAGAAACCGATGGCGGGTATGATGTTACGCCTTTTGAGTTAAGATTTGTTCGATAGCCGCCGTTAATTACCGTATGAAAAGGAGGTTCATTATGAGAAGAGAAGATTTGCAATCTATTGCCGTTTCATGCTTTGGGAACTATTACAGCGTAAAAATTGGCGACGTTGAGATTAGCAATGTCAAAGCGTATTGTTTGGAGCAAAACAGCGATGGCAGTGTTCGCTTGACGCTCAATCTTGATTGTTGCTTCGCAGATACTCAGGTGGCCTTAAATCAGCCAGCCAATTAAAGCGGACGCAATAGCCCCCGTTATCCACGAGTTTCGTTCCATACAAGCACCGAATTTACTTAACAACCCCTGCTTTGGCATTTCTTGCCCTGCAATGATCTTTTCCAAAATAGAAATGATCTCTTGCAGGGCTTCCTTATCGTTCCCACCATCCCGTTCGGCACGCTCTTTCATCTCTTGGATAGAAACAGAAACAGAATTGTTATTACCAATTACCGAGTTTGTAACGGTGCCGATATTAAAAATTGTCTGCGATTGATGAGAAGGATTTTCCCGGATAGGCGTTTTCTGATAGTACACGTTTAGAAAATTTGCGGTACCGCTATGGTATTCTGTTGAAATTTCGGAAACATATACCGTTTTTCCGTCAGGAAAAGTCAGGGCATCGCCTTCTTTTATATCGACCGTCGGGAGAAAATTGATAGTATCTTTCCCGCGCATTTTATCGAAATTTGGCAGCCCTTTTTCAATGGATACATTTTCACCATTTCTTTCCACTGAAAAACTTACGCCGTGGGCTTTAATAAAATCACCGACAGGCATTTTTGCCCCCCCTGGTTTATTTTGTATTTGTCATCCACTGGACTGCGGCCCAGTTTCATGCATTATTCCTCTTGCTTTTCAAATATTCAATATAGCGTGAAATCTCAGTTAATTCCTCCACAGATGCGGAGCGGATAAACTGTGCGATTTTATCGTCCACGCCCTCGATCTTCGGATCGGGGGTTTCTTTTATGCTCTTATCTTCCGTTTTGCCCTGGAGCCATTCAACGGATACGTGGTATTGGTCAGCTATCTGGTACAGCTTTTTATTGTACGAAATACTGCTTCCGTTCTCCCACATAGCAACGATTGCACCATCGTTGTACCCAATCTTCTTTGCAAATTTCGTTTTTGCGCCATGCACATATTTCCCGTCTGGCCCTTTGGGAATAAGGCTCAATATGCGCTCCAACACAATGTCCATAAATAAACCTCAGATTTGTCACATTCGCCAAAGTTAAAAAAATTTAGGAATCGCTATTGCAAAGTTAAATATTGTGAGGTATCATATACCTAAGCCCACCGGAAAAGGGTACACGAAAACCAGCCCCCATAAAAGCGGCTTTTGCAATGTCTTTTGGCGATTTCATTGTAATACGCTTTCCGGGACGTGTCAAGCGTGATTTCTCACATTCATGAGGTTTCGGCGGGTATTGACTGCGGCAGAGATAAAAAACCGCCCCGAAGTCTCTGCAACAAACTTCGGGGCGGTTGGAAGCGAACTCGTTTGCTAAATGGAATACCCCTCTGCAACAGAGTACGCCATTTGGCGCGTAGTTTAACTCCCATGCTTACCATACCACATATTTCTGCCGCAGTCAATGATTTCTCACACCGAAAGGAGGGCACATGACTTGGCATTGAAGGAACTTCGAGAACGTTCCAGCCTGACCCGTGCACAGGTAGCGAAGAAACTGAATGTGGACTTGTCCTGTGTGACGCATTGGGAACTGGGCGACTGGCGACCGGCACGTAAGTACCACAAGAAGCTGGCGAGGATGTACGGCGTGACGGTGGACGAACTGTTCGAATCCAGCGATGGGGAATAAAAAATGCCCCGCCCGGTGTAGCAGACCGGGCAGGGCGGCGGAACAAATCTTAGGCTCAGATATGTGTCCTGTGGCTATTTTAGCACAGGGGAAAGGAAAAGGCAATGGCGAAGAAACGAAAAATCGAATACCGGGTGATCTGGGTGTCTCCGCCTGACCCGGTGAAGATCATGACGGAGTTCGGCAAGATCTGGTCGAGGGAGCATGGCCTTGAGTTTGACGGTGTTTACACCAAAGAGGGGGACATCAAGCAATGAGCTGGAATCTGTTTTTTATGAACCTGGGCGTGGCCTATGCAGCCACTTGGGTATTCAAGGTTGTAGATTTCATCGAAGGAGGGACCCGCATGAGAAAGCATGAACGGCGCACCAGAGAGCAGCGGAAGGCGGATGCTTCCGCATGGATTGGCTTTATGAGTTTTCTGGCCCTGCTGCTGATCACCATTGCGTATATGGTGGTGAGCGCGCGATGAACAGAAAGAACCGGCATGAGCGCCATCCGCTGGATCTCTGCCCGGTGTGCGGCATGGACAGCGGTGAGCGGGTGCAGTCTACGGGCGCACCGTTTAAGCACTATGTACGGTGTTCCTCCGTGAAGTCTACTGCGCTCGATGCTTCAAGGATGATATGCAGGAGCAACTGGAATGGTTGCTGAAAGAGCTTGATAAAGACCCGGAGGCGGTTGCAGAAGCAATGGGTATTGGAGTTATTGATATCCCGGAGGACTGATATGAACCAGTGTGAGCGGATCTTGAAGTATCTGGATGAACACGGCAGTATCACTCGGGCCGAGGCCATGAGTGAGTGCGGCATCGCCAATTTCACGGCGCGGGTCTCTGACTTGCGGCGGGACGGCGTGGCGCTGGACGTGGAGACGGTCACACAGAAGAACCGCTACGGCGAGACCGTGCGGTTTGCAAGATATAGGAGGAAAGAATGAACCTTTATGAAATTGACGCGGCCATTACGGCCCTGGTAGACCCGGAGACCGGCGAGGTCAGCGACTTTGACGCATTTGACCGGCTAAGCATGGCACGGGACCAGAAGATCGAGAACATCGCGCTATATTACAAGAATCTGGTGGCGGATGCCGCTGCCTACAAGGCTGAGAAGCTCGCCTTTGCCGAACGGCAGAAGGCGGCGGAGAACAAGGCTCAGCGCCTCAAGGACTATCTGGCGTATGCCTTGCAGGGGCAGAAATTTGAATCCCCCCGCTGCGCGGTAAACTTCCGCAAGACTACCAACGTGAATGTGGCTGACCCTGACACTGTTTTGGCATGGTTGCAGGACCATGCACATGAGGACTGCATCCAGTATGCAGAGCCGACCATCAGCAAGACGGGGCTTGCCAAGATCCTGAAAACAGAAGCCGTCCCCGGCGCGGAGCTGGTGGATGGTTATAGCGTGGGGGTGAAGTAATGAACATCTTTGAAAGCATTACCGCGATCATGCAGGAGATCCCGGCGATTGGGAAGGAAAAGAAGAACCAGCAGCAGGGATTCAAATATCGCGGCATCGACGATGTGATGAACGCTTTGCAGCCGATCCTTTCCAAACACAAGGTATTCGTTGTGCCGGAGGTGATCGATCAGTCACGAGAGGACCGTGTGACCAACAAGGGCGGTACGATTCTGTATTCCATGCTGAAAGTCAAATACACGTTCTACGCGGAGGACGGCACCAGCGTTTCGGCGGTGGTGATCGGT
>OMAQ01000173.1_pt1 | contig 40307 bp, 32 predicted proteins | sample 1673461 | NCBI WGS metagenome assembly OMAQ01 (sample SAMEA103958112, study PRJEB25191) | human gut metagenome | biome: human-associated habitat [ENVO:00009003]; feature: intestine environment [ENVO:2100002]; material: feces | place: Germany | collected 2013/2015
GGCGAGTTCCATTACGCCTTTTTTCATCCCCTGCAATTCGTCGCCGGCGCCTGTCAATACGACCAGCAGAAAAAAATCTACCATCGAACGTACGGTAGTTTCACTCTGCCCTACGCCTACGGTCTCGACTAAAATGGTGTCATAGCCGGCAGCTTCGCACAAAAGCAGTGTTTCACGGCTTTTACGAGTCAGACCACCCAAAGTTCCTCCCGAAGGAGACGGACGGATAAAAGCATTCGGTTCGCGTGAAAGCTGTTCCATACGTGTTTTATCGCCCAGGATACTGCCTTTGGTAACAGTACTGGAGGGATCGACCGCCAGTACTGCGACTTTATGTCCGCCACGACACAGGTTTGTGCCAAGAGCCTCAATAAAGGTGGATTTACCTGCACCAGGCACACCGGTGATCCCAACGCGTGTCGATTTACCAGTGTAAGGCAGCAGTTTTTGGATAACCTGCTGTGCCGTCTCAAAATGAGCGGCAGCATTACTTTCAACCAAAGTGATGGCGCGTGATAAAATTGCGCGGTCACATTTTAGGACACCTTCGACGTAATCGTCGACTTCCAGCTTACGGCGTTTGATAGCCGGAGCTACTTTGTCTTTTTTATCTACTGTCACACCTGGAGTTCCTTCATGACCGCCTGTAACACCGTACATTACCCGGCAGGCAAATTTATCGTGTTCTTCTTCAGGCACCCACGAAGGTTTATAAGTATCTGTCATGGCTTAATCCGCCAAGCGTCTGTTCAGCTCTTCCAGTACTTTTTTAGCGCAGACAGGTATAATGGTGCCGGGTCCAAAAATAGCTGCTGCACCGTGTTCGTAGAGATAATCATAGTCCTGGGCAGGAATTACGCCGCCGATAACGACCATGATATCCTCACGTCCGCGTTTTTTAAGTTCTTCTACCAGTTGCGGCATTAAGGTTTTATGACCTGCTGCCAATGAGCTCATACCAACGATATGAACATCATTATCTACTGCATCCTGCGCAGCTTCTTCCGGAGTTTGGAACAGAGGGCCGATATCTACGTCGTAGCCCATATCTGCGAAGGCGGTAGCAATAACTTTCGCCCCGCGATCATGTCCGTCTTGTCCCATTTTAGCAATATAGATACGGGGACGACGGCCTTCGCGCTGTTCAAAGTCATCTGTCATCTGACGAACTTCCTTGATAACATCTTCATCAGCAAATTCGCTGCTGTAGACGCCGGAAATTGAACGGATGATAGCTTTATGACGGCCGCAGACTTTTTCGACAGCGTCAGAAATCTCGCCTTTGGAAGCACGAGCACGAGCTGCGTTAACTGCCAGCTCCAGCAAGTTGCCTTCACCGGTTTCCATGGAATGGGTGATAGCGTCCAAACAACGGCGAACTTCATCGTTGTCACGGTTAGCACGCAATTTTTTCAGACGTTCGATCTGCGCCAAACGAACTGCAGTGTTGTCGACTTCCAGAATATCAAGCGGATCTTCTTTTTCCAGACGGTAATCGTTTACGCCGACAATTTTTTCGGCGCCGGAATCGATATGAGCCTGACGACGTGCTGCCGCTTCTTCGATACGCATTTTAGGAAGACCGGTATCAATAGCTTTGGACATACCGCCGAGCTGTTCGATTTCCTGGATATGTGCCCAGGCTTTTTGGATCAGCTGATTGGTCAGTGCCTCTACATAATAGGAACCGCCCCACGGATCAATAACTTTGCAGACTTTGGTTTCGTCCTGAATGTACAATTGAGTATTACGAGCAATACGAGCCGAGAAATCTGTCGGCAACGCGATAGCTTCGTCCAAAGCGTTAGTATGCAGCGACTGGGTATGCCCCAAAGCTGCTGCCATAGCCTCGATACAGGTACGCGTAATATTGTTGAACGGATCTTGCTCTGTCAGGCTCCAGCCGGAAGTTTGCGAATGTGTACGCAAAGCCATAGATTTGGTTTTTTTCGGGCCGAAGGAATTAACGATTTTCGCCCACAGCATACGTCCTGCACGCATTTTAGCAATTTCCATAAAGTAGTTTTTACCCATTGCCCAAAAGAAGGACAAACGCGGTGCAAACTGGTCAATAGTAAGACCATGCTCAGTACCTGTACGCAGATATTCGAGACCGTCGGCTAATGTATAGCCAAGTTCGATATCAGCAGTAGCGCCTGCTTCCTGCATATGATAACCGGAAATCGAGATACTGTTGAATTTGGGCATATAAGCGGAGGTATATTCGAAAATATCACCGATGATGCGCATGGAAGCTGTAGGCGGATAGATATAGGTATTACGAACCATGAATTCTTTCAGAATGTCGTTTTGGATCGTACCTGCCATAACTGATTTGTCTACGCCCTGTTCTTCACCAGCCAGGATATAGAAGGCCAATACAGGCAGCACTGCGCCGTTCATTGTCATTGATACAGACATTTGATCCAGAGGAATGCCGGAGAAAAGAATCTCCATATCCAAAATGGAGTCAACGGCAACACCGGCTTTACCTACGTCACCGACAACGCGCGGATGATCGGAGTCATAACCGCGGTGAGTTGCAAGGTCAAATGCGATAGACAGACCTTTTTGCCCTGCCGCCAGGTTACGGCGATAGAAAGCATTTGATTCTTCTGCAGTAGAGAAGCCTGCATATTGACGTACTGTCCAGGGTTTGGTTACATACATCGTTGAATAAGGTCCACGCAAAAATGGCGGGATACCTGCCATATAATGCAGATGTTCGCAGTCTTTATAGGCATTCACATCATATAAAGGAGCTACGTTGATTTGTTCCATTGTACGGTAAAAATTTTCTTCAAAGGATTTACCGGTTTCAGTTTTTAATTTTTCCTTCCAGGCAGCAAACTCGGCGTCGCCTTGTGCGGGTGCCTGCTGAAAGGGAATTTGACTAAAATCAGGAATTCTGGACATTATCAGAACATCCCCCTTTCTTTTTGCATACGGAGCAAGGTTTCATAGCAGTTGGATTTGACGCTGATGTAATCATCCATACCTGCAGCATCACAGATTTCTTTCAGTTCTGCACTGGGAGCACCTGCCAGGAATACCTTCATTTCCGGATTTACAGCTTTGATGCCTTTCGTAACTGCTGGTGCCAGTTCCGGATAAGTAGCGTCAGTCGAGCAGACGATGGCTGCATCGGCACCGGACTCAAGCGCTGCTTTAACAGCTTCTTCGACAGTGAGAAAGCCATTATTTGTCACAACCTCAAAGGCAGCCACCTGCATGAAAGAGGTAACAAAATCGGCACGTGCTTTATGCTGCGGGATCGGTCCCATATTGGCCAGGAAAATTTTAACGTTTGCACCGGTTTTATCAACAAAATTTTCCGTACGCATACGCAGTTCTTCATAGCGTTCAGTCCAGCGATGCGGAGCAATAGCTTCAACCTTTTCGCCATTAGCGCTGCCGGTAAGAGCTGCTGAAATTTCACCCATAGTTGCTCCAGCCAATAATGCTTTTTCAGCATCAGCGATCAAAGAACCCAACTCACTGGCATCACGTTTGCCAAGGTCGCTGAGTACAGCTTCTACATAAGCATTGTCGCGTACTTTTACGTTGACTTCCAAATCAGTTTTGCGTGCTTTAAGGATTCCTGCGAAATCAACTTCAGGCACTTCCAAAAGTTCTTCAGTCATGTTCGGGTACATGTTATTGCCGACTGCACGATCTTTTCTGGTAGCAAGATTTTTAAAACGTTCTTCTAAAATAGCTTTAACCGCTGCCTGTACTTTGCCGCTTTCAAGCGCTGCCAGTAAGCCGCCGTGGCTTTCGATTTCCTGGAACTTAGCCCAGGTTTTTTCCGTAAATTCTTCTGTCAGCGGTTCAATATACCAGCTGCCGCCGGAAGGATCGATCGGCTGAATAAAGTTGAATTCATGCTGTTCCATGATCTGGATATTACGGGCAATACGGCGAGAAAATACATCACTGGGACGAATGCAATGATCGAAAGGTTTGACATACATGCCGTCCATACCGCCAACAACCGCAGAGAAGGATTGTGTTGCCGCACGCAGCAGATTTACATAAGGATCGTATTTCGTCTGGCAGAAGGTAGAAGTGCTGACATAAAGATTGATCTTTTGTGCTTCTTCATCCCCACCGCAATTTTTAACGATTTGCGCCCAAACCATTTTCAGACTGCGCAGTTTAGCAATTTCCATAAAGAAATTAGCTCCGATACTGAAATGAAAACGCAGGTGGCGACAGAAGGTGTTGACATCAATACCACGGCGTTCCATAGCGCGCATATAAGTTACAGCTGCATTCATAGCATACGCTACTTCCTGAATGTCGTTAGCACCGCCATTATGATAAACATCGGTATTGATAACTACTGTTTTAAGCTGCGGAGCATTTTTTTCAGCCCAGGCAATGCTATGTGCCATTTCGTCATAATATTCGTCCAGCGGACGAACTAATTCGCCGTCCAAAGCAAGTTCGCCAATCGGATCGACAGTAATAGCGCCATGTAATTTTTCGAGGGCCAGACCTTTTTTCTCGCAGACAGTGATTACAGCAGCCAAAAGAGCGATGTTGGAAGCGCCGGCATAAATATCGATTTCGAATTTTTCCAGATCAACACCATCCAGCAGTTTTTCCACGTCAGCTACAGTAGCCAAAGATACGCCTATATCAGCAACATCTTTTACTTCTGCCTTATCAGGATCATAGCCTTTGCGTGTCGCAGTATCTAAAACGACACTAGCAGCGGTAGTTCCTTTCAACAGCTCGTATTTAACCATTTCATTGGCTTCGGCAGGAGTTTTTCCATCACACTCCTGAGCAATAGTCCATACTTTATGGATATAACCTCCTGCATTAGCACCGCGCAGGTTGCTTTCCATGCCGGGATAGGTTTTATTGTGGGTAATCCTCTCCTGATCCTCTAATCTATAAATAGGATTCAGGGTGATACCCTCATAAGTTTTAGTGAACATACTCTTTTCAAAAGAACCGCCTTTAAGAGCAGTCACTACTTCTTGCTTCCACTCCTCATAGGACGGCGGCGTAAATTCATCGAAAGTAACCGGAGGGATAGTTCCCACTAAAGTTTCTTCCTGCTGAATCTCTGCTGTAAGGTTTTTATCTTGTTCCATATACGGCATCCTTTCATTAATTATTTTCTGTGCCGGGGTAGTAAATGTTCACCTCCTGTACTTTGCTTACTTATGTATCGCAGAATGGTTCGAGAATCTCCTACCGAAACTGCCTCTATAAGCCCCTTATCAAAAAAAGCAACCATCACAAAAAATGTGATGGTTGCTCTTGCCGCGCACCCCTACGCAGGCAATTGAGAAGAAGGTTCTTGCACAAAGAGAATTTGAGAATGGCAATAAACCCGGCAGGTTGTCCAGACCTGTCACAAATAAATATATACACTGATGGCTGACCTTATTTTCGAGGTCTAGCCATCACACTTCGACCTCAACGCGCTTACAAAAGCACAGAAAAACAGAAAACCGTTTTCTTAAAATAATATTAAGAAAAACGGTCAGAAATTCATAGCAAAAGATTCGCACTTCGTATTTACCTAAAATACGAACTCTGCAGCATCTCCTCCCCGTCTCTCGCAGGTCAATCAGCGATGTAGCTAAGGCAGTTCTTCTGACTCCGATTCATAGCTCGCTTCACCTTCCCAGTATTACTACCAGTGGCATTTGAAGTTTACTCCTCGTTACAGCGGCGGGACCGCGTCGGAATTGCACCGACTTCTCTATTAAGCTCTGTAGAGCACCTTTAGCTTACAATATTCATTTGTTAGCTTAATTATATTTATTACTATTTCTTTTGTCAAGTCTTTTAATATATTTTTTCATATATTATTTTTTGCAAATAAAACAGTATCGTAGCTTACTATTTTATTCAGTAAGCTACGATACTGCTAATCAAGACTTTTATTTTTAAAATACATAGTGATTCCCAAAGGAACGCAGATATTCAAAAACAATAACCGTACTAATTGGTAAGTAAGAATGATTGAAACATCTTCTCCCATACTCATTCCAGCCAGACACATTTCCGCAATTCCGCCGGGAGCCATTGCTAAAAAAGCGGTTACTAAAGAAAACCCATACCGTTCTGACAGGGACCAGGCAACAACAACACTGACACCAATCATCAAAACGATACCACTAAAAATATAAGGCATCAATTCCTTAGTAGCCGAAAGTTTTTTGGGATCCAGCATTACGCCCATGTATAATCCAATACTTACCTGTGCCAGCATCATAAGCAAACCAGGCACAGGCTGTAAACTTCCCCAAAAATACGACCCTGCCGCTGTTGCCAGAATCGGCCCCAGCAAACGCGGTGTTGGCACCTTTAACTTAGTCGCAACAAAAGCGCCTAAAAACGACAATGGGACAAGAATAAGCCAATGCGTACCGTCTGTTGTCTGAACAATAGCATTGTTTTGCATAACCTGAGCACCTAAACCATGGATTACCAGAAATGGTACTGCTACAATAACGCCTACCAGCCTCAGAGTCTGCATAACGACAACAACATTTGCGTCAGCCCTTGGATCATCCTCCGACATCAGCATCATTTGCGTCAGCCCGCCAGGCATAATGCCCATCACACAACTGATCAGATTAGCCGAAGTATGTCTCGCTGTCCACCAGGCAATTAAAACAGCAACAGCTACAGCTATCAGCGTGGCTTCCAGTACCCCAAAGGTCTGATGCGTCATTTTCTCCCATGTATCAGCTGTAAAATTACGGCCAATACCATACCCAGCTACAAGTAAACCCAATTCACGCCAATTCTTAGGCCAGGTAACAGGCGAACCAGCTATCTTACAGGCTACTGCAGCAAAAATGCCGCCTAAAAGATATGGTATAGGCAATTCCATTTTTAAAAATAACGTTCCTAAACAGGCTGCCATAACAAATAGCAGCAAACGATTCAACATATTTCCCTCGCTTAATAATGCCCTTCCAGTGCCGTCATGATCCGCCCTATCAATTCACTGCGCATTGTATTCTGAGTTACAGAATAGGTCATAATACGGCTGTCATCCAGTCCCAGTTCCCGTTTGAATAATGCTTTTTGAGCCATCGCTGCATTTTTCGACAATTTATCTGCTTTGGTCAAAATAACCTGAACCTGCAGTCCACAGTCCAGTAACCAGTGATAGCTTTCAATATCGCTGTCCAAAGGCTTATGCCTGATATCAATAAGCTGACAGACCAGTCCTAGATTATCAGATCCGGAAAGATATTTACTGATAAATCCTGACCATTTATCTTTGTTCGTTTTAGCTGTTTTGGCAAAACCATAACCTGGTAAATCTACTAAATAAAAATCAGCACGTTCTTCCTGCCCTTCAGTAGTGCGTTTAGCCTGTAAACCATAAAAATTTATAGTCTGTGTTTTGCCTGGAGTCGAGCTCACTCTTGCCAAGCCGTTACGTCTGCAGAGCGAATTGATCAGTGATGATTTGCCAACATTAGAACGCCCTATAAAAGCAGCCTCTATTAACGGTGGTGTCGGATATTGGTCTGCTCTGACAGCAGATGTGATATATTGGGCATGAATAATATCCCAGGTTCCTTTATTCATCTTACTCCTCCAAAGCTAATTTCAACACTTGATCCATATGATTAACAGGAATGAATTTTATTGCCGCACGCACATTGACAGGAAGTTCTTCCAGATCCTGCATATTCTGTTCTGGAAGCAGAATGGTTTTTACACCATAACGATGCGCCGCCAGCATTTTTTCTTTAATTCCTCCTACCGGAAGCACTTTGCCAGAAAGAGTGATCTCTCCAGTCATGGCAATACCCGCTTTTATGCAACGTTTAATCAGTGCTGAAACCATAGCCGTCACCATAGTAATGCCGGCGGAAGGACCATCTTTTGGGATTGCACCTTCCGGTAAATGAATGTGGATATCAGTAGTTTCATAAAACTTTTCATCCAAATGCAGCTCTTTAGCCCGAGAACGAATATAAGTATAACCGGCCTGAGCAGATTCTTTCATAACATCACCCAACTGCCCAGTCAATACCAGACCTCCTTTACCGTTAGTAGCCAGTACTTCTACCTTCAGTAATTCACCTCCAACACTGGTCCAGGCCAAACCTGTGCAGATACCTATTTCTGCCTTGGCAGTCAGATCGCTTTCCAGAAAAATAACCGGTCCTAAATATTTAGTCAGATTTTTTTCGGTAACTTTAGCACTTTTTACCTGTTTCGTCACAATACGATGTGCTGTTTTACGGCAGATCGCCGCTATTTTCCGTTCTAAATTACGTACACCGGCCTCACGTGTATATTCGCGTATAACATGACGCAGAGCTGTTTCTGTAATATTCAAAGTTTTTGCAGTCAAGCCATGTGCCTGACGTTCCTTCGGCAATAAATGCAATTCGCCGATTTTCACTTTCTCGTCCTCAGTGTAACTGGTAAGTTGAATCACTTCCATCCTGTCTAATAGAGCAGGAGGGATAGTTTCTACCGTATTAGCCGTTACAATCCAGAAAACATGTGACAAATCAAAAGGGAATTCAATATAATGGTCACTGAAAGTGTTGTTTTGTTCCGGGTCTAATACCTCCAGCAAAGCCGAAGCCGGATCCCCCCGAAAATCAGAAGCCATTTTATCAATCTCATCCAGAAGAAAAACAGGATTCATGCAACCGCTGGTTTGCATACCATGAATAATCCTGCCTGGCATTGCGCCGATATATGTACGACGATGACCGCGGATTTCTGCTTCATCACGAACGCCACCTAAAGAAACACGGGTAAATTTACGCTCGATCGCTCTGGCAACCGAATGTGCCAGAGAAGTTTTACCCACACCAGGAGGTCCGACTAAACATAAAATCGGTCCCTTACTTTGTTTGGTCAAAGCACGTACTGCCAAATACTCTAAAATACGTTCTTTTACTTTTTCCAAACCGTAATGGTCTTTATCCAGTACTTTAGCAGCCACTTCAAGGTCAAAATTATCTTCTGTAAACTTACCCCAGGGCAAACTTAAAAGCACATCGATATAATTGCGGATTACGGCGCTTTCAGCCATCATCGGCGGCATTTTATAAAGACGGTCAAGTTCTTTATTGATTTTTTCAACAACTTCAGCCGGCAGATCAAGCTCTGACATCTGCTTCTTATATTCGTCTATTTCGGCCTGACGTTCATCACCTTCGCCAAGTTCTTTATTAATGGCTTTCATCTGTTCACGCAGATAATATTCTTTTTGGTTCTGTTCTATCTGTTTACGCACCTGCTGTGAAATATTTTTTTCCAGACCGGCAATTTCCAGTTCTTTGCATAAATACGTATAGAGTTTATTCATACGTTCTTTAACATCAACCGCTTCTAACAGCTGCTCTTTTTCTTCGATATTTATCGACAAATAACCGGCAATCATATCCGCAACCCGTCCTAGGTCAGTTTGGTCCTTAAAGGTCAGCAGCACTTCACTGTTAACTTTTTTGCTGGCAATAATCCATTGCTCAAACGTTTCAATCAGCATCCTGCGCAGCGCTTCCACTTCATTATCTTCACTGACAACAGAATCCATCGGCAGTGCATTAGCCTGGAAATATGTATCGACAGCCGGAGCTTCGATAATAGTTTCTACTTTGGCTCGGGCTAATCCTTCTACAAGTATCCGCAAAGCTCCACTTGGCAATTTCAATAATTGTTTGATTTCCGCTATGACACCATATTTAAATAAATCCTTCTGCCCGGGTTCCATCGTTACGGCTTCCTTCTGTGATACCAGAAGTATCTGCTTATCGGAAGTCATCGCAGCTTCTACTGCATGAATGGAACGCTCCCTGCCTACATCAAGATTTATAATCATACCTGGAAATACCAGCATTCCTCTTAAAGGAAGCAACGGCATTAAACGTGGTTTTGTTTCCATATATTACCCTCCTTTGCCAACAGTATTAACTGCAGCAAACGATATTTTTAAAGCATTTTCATTACTCAACTTTATTTTAACATAAAAAGGGGAAAAGGCTATGCCCCTTCCCCTTCTTTTTTTAATTGCTTAACTAGCAACCACCATTTTCGGTTCCATGTGTTCTCTGATTGCCGCTTCTGTAACTACACATTTTACAACGTCGATACGTGAAGGCACTTCATACATCACATTACGCATTACCTCTTCGATGATAGAACGCAGACCGCGGGCGCCGGCATTACGTTTAAGAGCTTCTTCTGCAATAGCCACTAAAGCACCGTCTTCGAATTCCAGTTCTACATTATCCATAGCCAGGAAATGCTGATATTGTTTAATCAAAGCATTTTTAGGCTCTTGCAGGATTTTGATCAAAGCGTCTTTATCCAAAGAATCCAGTGTCACAACAACAGGCAGACGACCTGCAAATTCAGGAATCAAACCGAATTTCATTAAATCTTCAGGCAAAACTTTTTTAAAGATCGTATCAGCTTTTGCTTCTTCTTTTGTTTTGATATCAGCACCAAAACCAAGATTCTTTTTGCCGATACGTGCACCGATAATATTTTCAAGTCCGGCAAAAGCACCGCCACAGATAAATAAAATATTAGTAGTATCGATCTGAATAAACTCCTGATGCGGATGTTTGCGTCCTCCTTGCGGCGGAACGCTGGCGACTGTACCTTCCAAAATTTTCAGAAGTGCCTGCTGCACACCTTCACCTGATACATCACGTGTAATAGAAGGATTTTCTGATTTACGAGAAATCTTATCGATCTCATCAATATAAATAATGCCTCTTTGAGCACGCTCAATATCAAAATCAGCGTTCTGGATCAATTTCAGCAGGATATTTTCAACATCCTCACCTACATAACCAGCTTCTGTCAAAGCAGTAGCATCAGCGATTGCAAAAGGTACCTGCAAAATCTTTGCCAACGTCTGTGCCAGCAAAGTTTTACCGCTGCCGGTAGGCCCCAGCATTAGAATATTTGATTTTTGCAGTTCTACTTCTTTATCCTTCGCAGGATTATTTAATTCATAGTTAATACGTTTATAGTGGTTATAAACCGCTACAGCCAAAGTTTTTTTTGCTTCTTCCTGACCAATAACATACTCGTCAAGAATATTTTTAATTTCTTTCGGCTTCGGCAGTTCGTTTACACTGACAACAGCAGCATTTGTTTCTTTCAGGTCTTCTGTCAGCATTTCATTGCAAAGTTCGATACATTCGTCGCAGATATAGACGTTATGACCGGCAATCAGCTTGCGGACCTGGCCTTCTCTTTTTCCACAGAAGGAACAAGTTATATTGCTGTCGTTCCCCTCGCCAAAGTTCATATTGTTATCTCCTTAGTATGCATCATTTCGCTTCTTCAGCTGCTGCCTTACGGGTTACAACTTCATCAATAAGCCCATAAGCTTTAGCTTCTTCGCTGGTCAGGTAATAATCGCGTTCAGTATCCTGTGCGATTTTTTCTTTCGACTGACCTGTATGTTTAGCTAAAATACCATTCATCTCTTCACGGATACGCAGAATTTCTCGCGCATGAATCTCAATTTCTGTAGCTTGACCCTGAGCCCCTCCCAGCGGTTGATGAATCATCACGCGGGAATAAGGGAGCGCGTAACGTTTTCCCGGAGTTCCTGCAGCTAAAAGTACAGATGCCATACTGGCCGCCATACCCATGCAGATGGTAGAAACATCAGGTTTGATATACTGCATCGTGTCATAAATAGCCAAGCCGGCACTTACACTGCCGCCAGGACTATTGATATAAAGATGTATATCTTTATTAGGATCTTCGGATTCCAGGAAGAGCAGCTGGGCGATAACGACATTTGCCATCGCGTCGTCAATAGGGCCGGTCACAAAAACGATTCTGTCTTTCAATAAGCGGGAATAAATGTCATAAGAGCGCTCACCCCTGCTGGATTGCTCTACAACGATAGGCACATAGTTCATGTCTTACACCCCTTTTCTTTAAGGTTATATTTTTTAATAAAGTCACATCTGCCGCCGGAGCTTAAAGCGCCGGCGGCAAAATGCCATTATTTTGCGTTGTCAATAACAACGTGAGCAGCTTTGCGACGCAGAATATTTGCAAGCAAAAGTCCCATGTTACCATTGGATTTAATGATATTCTTTACTTCGTCCAGCGTAGCACCATGTTGAGCAGCAATAGCAGATAATTCAGCATCAACGTCTTCCATAGATACCTGAATGTTTTCTGCTTTGGCAATAGCATCCAGAACCAGATCAGTTTTTACGTTTTCAGCGGCAGTCGCACGCTGGTTTTCGCGGATCTTAGCCATATCCATACCAGTATACTGCATATACATTTCTAAAGTCATTTTACGGCTTTCCAGACTCATACGCATTTCGTCAACCATTTGGCTGATGCGGTCTTCGACCATAATCTCAGGAACTTCAAATTTAGCATTGGCAACAGCAACATCAATCAATCCTTTTTCATATTCAACCTTCGCATTGTTTTCAGCATTTTGCTGCATACGTTCTTTGTACGAAGCTTTCAGTTCAGCAACAGTTTTATATTCACTGTTAGCTGCAACATATTCGTCATTCAGCTCAGGCAGCTCTTTGCGTTTTACATCTTGAACGTTAACTTTGAACACAGCTTCTTTACCAGCCAGTTCTTTAACGAAATAATCTTCAGGGAAAGTTACTTCTACATCAGTAGCATCGCCTTTTTTTAGGCCAACCAGCTGATCTTCAAAACCAGGGATAAAGGAGTTAGAACCAACTTCCAGAGGATAGCCTTTACCTTCACCGCCGCTGAAAGCTTCACCGTCTACAGTACCGGCGAAATCAATAATTGCAAAATCACCTTTTTCAATAATTGTACCTTCTTCAGCAATTACCATTTTGGCCTGACGGCTGCGCAGTTCTTCTACTGCAGCGTCAACATCTGCATCTTCAACAACAGCTTCTTTTTTCTCTACAGACAAGCCTTTGTATTCACCCAGTTCTATTTCAGGTTTCAAAGTGACTTTGATAGTCAGTTCCATATCTTTATTTTCTTCAAAAACAGATTCTTCAACTTTGGGGTCGGACACAGGAATCAGGCTCTCCTGATCAAGTGCTTTAGTATAGCAATCATTAGCAACGATTTCGAATGCTTCTTGTTTAATGGCATCTTTGCCATAGTGCATTTCAATAATGTTGCGGGGTGCTTTGCCTTTACGGAAACCGGGAATGTTTACGCTGTTAGCGATTTTGCTTATAGCTTTTTTAAAGCCTTTATTCACTTCCTCAGCGGGTAAAGTAATTTTGAGGGTTGCGTCATTCACAACTCTTTCAACAGATACGTTCATTAAAAAATCCTCCCTTAGGTTTTATATGTGTACAAAATTAACAGCTTGTTCAAGGCCAATATCAAAAGATACTGACATAAATCGCTCATAATATCATATCACAAGGATCTAAAGTTGACAAGAAGCAACAAAAAACCCGGCAGGTTTCTGCCGGGCCAATATTCAAGTGGAGCGGAAAACGAGATTCGAACTCGCGACCCCCTCCTTGGCAAGGAGGTGCTCTACCACTGAGCTATTTCCGCATAAATGGTGCCTCAGCACAGAATCGAACTGTGGACACAAGGATTTTCAGTCCTTTGCTCTACCAACTGAGCTACCGAGGCAAAATGGCGACCCGGATGGGACTCGAACCCACGACCTCCGCCGTGACAGGGCGGCATTCTAACCAACTGAACCACCGGGCCATTCAAACCATGTAGGCATATTATATGGCATTTACATCAAGATGTCAAGAGTTTCAGACAATAAATTTATTACATTCGTTACGCTTTGCCAAGTTTTTGCAATGCCTGTTCCAGATTATTGTCCAGCAGATTTTCCAGATCTTTTAAATTTCGGCAATCAAATTCATGTGTTATTCCTGTCATAAACCGTTTTTTCGTTTCAGCAAAAAACTCATCGCGGAAGCTATTATAGAAAAACACCAGCTGATTACCATGTTCAAAGTCACTGTAATCAATAAAAAGCGTTGAACCATTGATATAATCGATGGGATTGTCAGGAGTTATATACAATTCAAAAGCACCTATTTTCTGCGGCAGCTTGCCGGTATACGCCCAGTTCAGAAGCCCGGCTTCCTCTATCAAGGTTCCCATCTGATGCTTCTTTTCCCTGTTCACGTCCGCTAAAAGCTCCGGCAGCTTCTCATGCATCATTTTAGCAAATTTATCCCTGTCGCGGCAAAAATAGCGAATATCTCTGAACGTATGCATGCCAATCGTTTTTACAGGTACATAATCAAAGGTTTCCGAAGTATAAATCAAATCAAGCTTGCTGTGCATTGCTTCATTACTATATGAAGCAATCGTTAAGATCTGTCCGTCTATTCCCTGTCCCATTGTTAACTTAAAGCCATCTATTTCCTGCGGCAGTTCTTTTAAAAATTCCCACTCGCCAACCTGCGCCTCTATCTCTGTGATTTTAGGCTGTCCCATGCTAACACCTCTCTATCCTTTTATGCTCAATTACTAATCTATAATTTATTATTGTAGCACAAATGCACTGCTTATAGCAAAGAAAGCTGCTGCCCAAAGGCAGCAGCTTTTTCAAATCCTGCATAAAATTTTTAGAAGGTCATTTCCGCACCAACACGCCACAACCTTCCCGAATAACGCATACTGGTAATCTTTTTATCAAAAAGATTATCGATTCCGGCATAAGCACGATATTTATCGCCCCAGCGTTTATTAACGACAAAATTAAACGTATTGATACTGTGATCTTCACTGTCTGCCCTATAATCAGAATACCACTTATTCCAGGCAGTAATATTCCATTCCTGTTTTACAGGCTCTGTCCACATCAATTTTGCTGTATAAGTATTACGGGCGCTGTAATTCAAACGTGTATTAGTCTTATCGTTCATAGCATCCAGATAATCATAATTACCGATTACTGTAAAACCATTTCCCAAGTCATGCTTGATTTCAAATTCAACACCCTCTGAAGAAGACTTTTCTATATTCATATATTGATAATTAGGCGCTAAACTGTAATCCATGGCAATGGCATCAGTCTTTTTGTTTTTGAAATATGTTAATTTAACTGCAGTATCATCGCCAAATTCCTGTTCATATGATAACTCATAGCCCTTTGATTTTTCAGGACGCAGATTCGGATTGGAATAAGTACCATATAATTCTGAAATAGACGGTGCTCTGTAACCTTCTCCATAATTAGCCTTAAGCCTTGAGCCCTCTGTAAAGGAATATGTCGCACCAATATTCGGAGAAGTCTCGCTGCCAAAGCTGTCATGGTGATCATATCGAACAGCCGGAATCAGCAATAGTTTCTCACCCAGTTTCAATTCGTCATGTATAAATAAAGAATATTGATCAGAACTTTCGTCAATACTGCTGTCTTTGCGACCGTCAGTTCTGAACTCGCCGCCGAAAGTCAAACGATTATTATTGTCTAGCTTGATCGTATCACGTGCTTCAATATTCCAAAAATTAAATTTGGAGCTTCCCACACTGTTTGCGCTCATAGCACTGGTAACATCTTTTTTTAATTCACCGTAAGTTGCGCTTAGCATATAATTACTGTTATCATTCTGTCCGTTATAAGTAAGGCTGGCACTTTTCCTATCTACATTATATATACCTAAATAAGAAAAAGGACCGCTGGCACTGGTAAATTTTTTGAACTGCTGATTGGTATTCTCATAGTTCAGATATAAATTTAAACTGTTGTTTTGGTCCATTTCATAATCTACATCCAAGCTATAATTTTGAGTCGGTCCAAAATATTTACTCATATTGGCATCATCCCATTTAAAATAGCGGACTTTAGTAAAGTTAGCATCAAAAGCAGCACTTAACTTACCGTCTTTGCCGCTGTCAAAATGGTAATAATTACTCATTTCACGGCTATTTGTAGCTACACCTACAGTCATTGATTTTTTTTCAGATTTTTTCGTAATAATATTAATAACACCAGCTGAGGCCTCTGATCCATATAATGCACCTGATGGCCCGCGAAGCACTTCGATTCGTTCTATATTGTTCACATTCAGCCGTGACAGCACATAGGTATTAGTAGAAACCTGGCCATACCCTTCGCCGGGAATACGACGCCCGTTAAGCAAAACCAAAACATCATTTTTCCCGCTGCCTCTGATTCCCAAAGTGTGCCCTACACCCGCAGCTTCCGGTATTTCTATGTTAGTCGCCGTACGTAAGGCATCTATAACATTGGTTGCCCCAATATTCTGGATATCCTCTTTTGTTATAACTTCCACACTCTGAGGAACTTCTTTTCTGCTCAATTCTGTACGGGTAGCAGTTACCACATATTCATCTAAAGTAAATTTCTGTGGTTCTTCAGCATATACCGCTGTGCCCCCCAAAATGACATTTGTGCCAACAACTAATGTCATCAATATTTTCCTGTTGAAAAATTGTTTGTTTTTTATTTTCATCATAATATCCTTCCTCTGATCATTATTCTTTTTCTACTCTTGGAAAATAAATAATATATTCGCCGTCTTTTTTATCATCAGCATAGGTTTCCATATAGTTTTTAGATTCCGGCATGTCTTTAGGCGTAATTACACCTACTTTTAACGCCGGATTCAATGCTTCCAATTTTTCGACAGTTCCCAAATGTCCGTCGGAATGAAAGCAGCCGTTGATATGAAAAATTACCTTATCCTGATTATCCTGCCAATAATAAAAAATACTTTCCGCCATCTTATCATCTTTTATGCACTGTGCGGCAAATACCTGATCTATCCGTTCCTGCGGAATTCGCATCGGTGTTTGCCCCTTAGTCATATAAGCAGCAAACTTCTCTTTATACTTTCCTGCAGGCGCATAGGTCCTGACCGGTAAATATTGCTTATCCAGCTCTGCTACTGCAGCTAAAGTTCCCTCTTTCGCCAATTTTGCTGCTAAAAAACGTGGTATATTGCTGGCCAAGACTGGCAGCTTATGTGCTTTTGCAAATTCTACCAGCTGACGGTAATCTGTTTTATATCTTGGCCAGGGACGCGATTTTGCCAGAAATTCCTCCTCCGTAATTCTACCGGCTAAATACTCATTTAAAACGAACTGGTTATCTGCCTCAAACATTTCCAGTGACAAAACAAGCTTGTCACCATGAATGGCATACAGTTGCTGCAGCATTTCATATTCCAGCTCATGCAGTACATCCTGATCATGAAATTCACCAAAAAAAACTACATCATAATCAACAAAGTTTTCAGCCATTTCAGCAAGAGTAACGGCTTTTCTGTCTGCCGCAGAAATAATCACCGTATCTTTTACTGTTGGCAATGCGGCATGTGCTGATTCCGCCATACTCATAATGAGGCACATGCATAAAAATTTTAAAAACCGTTTCATTCGAACTCCCCCTAAAATTTCCTTATAATGAATACTAAAACAACAACAGCGTCAGCCTCCTTTTTATTATAAAAATATAGTATGGAATCTTTCAGGCCCATAACTTACCGGCATTTAGCCTGTCCAGAAAAATTTTTCTTACGCGCCAAGTTAGCCTTAGCTAACTTTTTGTTTTTAAGTATCCCCTCACGTATTATATCTAGAGGGGATACTTAAAGTTTCTATTATTAAGCTAAAGTCTGATAATATGCTTCGATAGTTTCCAGTAAGAAATCTGCCCCCTTTTCGCCAAGCAACGGCAAATGTGTCGCTATCTGGGCTCCGTCAATAAAAGGAGCACTTACTCTCAATACGGCATTACTGCTATCATAAAGCCTGTGTGAAACATCGTCTGCCAGAACAAGTGTCTTCTGCATTTTTTTTAATATATCAATTTTTTCTTTTTCCACAGATATATATCGAATATCCAACTCAGGCTCAACGATACTTTTTAAAGAATGGCTGCAAAGTTTATACTTAACATCGATCCCTACAGACCGAAGAAAAGCACTCAACCCTTTAACCAGGTCATACTCGCCGATCACAGCTGCCTGAGGTGTTTTTTTTCTGCCCATCATCATAGCATACATTTTTAAAGACGCTGTATTCTGTGCTTTAAGACGTAATCTGGCGCACATTTTAACGTCAGGTAGCTGTCCCAGAATTTTACCGACTTCTTCCAACCATGCTAAAGTTGCTGCATAACCGTAAGGAGCACTGACAACAAATGGCATATCAAATTTATTTTTCAGCACTTCTGCTGCTGGTAAACCTTCCTGACGCATTACCAAATTTATTTCAGCTGTGCCGATATCACCGATTTCATCAACAGATGTTTCATAGCACAGGCAGGTATGCATTTCATAACCAAAGGCTTCACGCATCAAGTTCTGCAGTTCCCATACATCCGACGCGGCACGATAACTGCCCATTGACGCGCCAATGATATTAAATATTTTCTTTCTCTTTTTCTGTTCTTTACAAGGAAGATTATTGACCAGCAATTTATAAACTTCAGTCAGACCTATGCTGTAGTCGCCCCTAAATCCTCCCTGCTCAAATGCAACCAGCTTAGCCTGAACCTCTTTCTGCATATAATTGCAAACGCCTTTTATATCAGTACCAATAACTGCGGAAATAGAAGATGCCACGACAAAAATAACTTTTGGTTCATAGCTTTTATCCAATTCGACAATAGCTTCTTCCAAACGGGTAACATCGCCCATGACTACATCGTCTTCGTTCATATGTGTTGTAAACAGCCTCTGCTGCCAGTCTACTCCTAAAGCTCCATAAAAGCCCATACTAAAATGAGTTGTCCCGGCCGGGCCATATTCAAGAATGATGCTGTCTTTTACGCTGAGCAAACTCCAAATGATACCCATTCTATCTGACGGAACAGGCAAATATCTGCATAAACTCATAAGCCCAGCTCCTTTCTATATTCTTTGGCTTCCCTAACAGACTTGACTAACTGCTGCAGTAAATATCCTGTAACTTCAAAACCCAGCATGCCACTCGCTCTGTCGCTGTGAACAATGGCAATACCTTTTTGACGCAGTCTGTTGCCAAACTCATGTCCTAAATATAAATAAGGAGACAATACATCATACACATATTGCAGCGGCGCGATATTAGCCGCTTTGCAAACATAAGGGTCTGTATACTGCAATATTTCTTTTGCATAAGGTTCATCTGCTTCTGTATATCTGTTGGTTTGGATCACCTGAGGCACCATTCCCAGGGAACTGAGGAAACAGTTCATTTCAAAAACTGCATACGGCGTATTCCCGTAAATATAAGTAATCCCCTCCAGTTCACCCTTGTTTTTTTCGATTTCCTCTCTTACATTTTGATAAAGTCCTTCCAATTCTTCCGGCAGTTCCAGCTCCAAGTACCCAAAAAGATTTTTATAGGCTTCATAGATTTTTTCGGGAATAACAAATTTATTGAAGTAAACGTAAGGAATACCAAATTTTTCCTGCATCTTTTGGGCCAGCGGCAGCGCAATATCATTAACGACAATATTCACTTTCGCTGCAGCAGCATTTTTTATATCGTCTACCGAACAGCCGCAGGGCAGCTGCAAACCGATTTTTACGCCGGCTTTCTGCAGCATGGCATAAAGCTCCGTCGTTGCAAAATCACCCATTCTCTGCCCCAGCAAATTGACACTGTTGTCACAATCACACGATTTCATCATTTCAGCACAAACAGTAATCGTTCGTTCCAGACCAGGCAAATGGTCCTCACATTTAAAATGCTCAGTATGAACCGGCAGCACCGGAATACCATAAAGCTTACTGAGACCTTCTGAAATAGCGTCAAAGTCATCACCAATTATTTCAATGACACAGGTAGTTACCAAAAATACACATTGGGGGCGATATTCTTCAATTATTTCTTTAAAAGCTTCCTGTACCTTTTCCGCACTGCCAAAGGTTACATCATGGTCATCCAAAACGACTGAAACACAACGGCCGTCAATGCCCCCAAATTTTTCAGAATGTATGGTCATACTTTTAGTGTAATAAGTGCATTCATCCGTACCAACCACAACGATCAGGCTGTCCTTGATGCCACCAACAGCCATAGCCGCACCCATCAGAGGACAGTGTGTCCCCGGGAACAAAGCATGAGTAAGCTGTGGTATATCTTTAATGCTTTGTACCTGACTCAATTTAGCAAGTTTTTCAACCAGCTCTTTTCCATCCATCGCCATAAAAAACTCCTTTTATCAACTTATTTCTTTAAACATAATTAAAGGCTTCTTACGCCCAGGAATCTGCACTACATCACAATCTACGTCGTAAACCTCACGCATCATTTTAGGTGTGATAATATCCTGCGGACGACCTTCACCATACTTACAGCCATTTTTCAAAACTATGATCCGGTCACTGATCTCCAGCGCATGACTTAAATCGTGCAGGACCATCACTACGCCGATCCCCGCCTCATGGTTCAGCCTTTTTACAAGTTTCATCGTTTCCTGCTGATGCGCAATGTCCAAATATGTAGTCGGCTCATCCAAAAACAAAATTTCCGGCTGCTGCGCCAATACGGTAGCTATCCATACCCGCTGCGATTCCCCGCCCGAGCATTCCTGAATAGATTTATCCCGCAGAGCCCAGGTACCTGTTGCTTTCAAGGCCCACTCTATTATCTTTTCATCTTCTTCCGTATTATGTTCGTACCACTTCTGATAGGGTACGCGCCCATAACCTACTAAATCTCTGACTTTAAAATCAGGAGGTGCGCAATGGCGCTGCGGCAAAACACCAATACATTTGGCAAGTTTTTTACTGTCGATATTGTACAGATCCTCCTGATTCAGATAGACGCAGCCCATACTACAGCGCAGCAATCGTGTCAGCGCTTTCAGCAGAGTAGATTTACCTGAACCGTTAGGGCCGATGATAGTCGTGATCTCACCTTTTTTTACAGTAATATCCATTTCCCTGACTACAATACGCCCATCGTAACCGATCTCTAATTTTTCACCCTTAACTTCCACTTACTTTGCCCTTCTTTCTTAACATATACAAGAAAAACGGTCCGCCGGTAACTGCCATAACAATACCTACAGGTATCTCCATCCCAGGTATAAGTGTCCTCCCCAAAGTATCTGCCGCCAGAAGAATCACCGCACCCAAAAGCATACTCACCGGCAGCAGTGCTTTATAGTCGGAGCCAACCATCATTCTCGCAATATGCGGGACAACCAGCCCTACAAAACCGATCATACCGGCCTCTGCTACCGTCGCAGCTGCCAAAAAAGCAGCCACCGCAGATAAAAAGATACGTACAAAAGTTACATTTACACCCAGGCTTTGAGCCATTTCGTCACCCAGCTGCAAAATGTTGGCATTTTTTATACAGCATACGCCTAAAACAAGACCAATAAAAGCATACACCGTAATGATATAAACATGATCCCAGGAACGTCCCGAAATACTGCCGTTCATAAAAGATAAAACACTGGAAAGATTATCAGAATTCAATAATTGCAAAAAGGAGTTATACGCTCCCAAAACCGTATTTATCGCAACACCGGACAAAATTATTCTGACAGTATCAATCCCATCGCGCCAGGCCAGCAAATAAATAAGTACACAGGCCAAAGCCGCACCGCCAAAAGCAAAAAGCGGCACTGATGAAACCAAAGTCGGAAACAACAGTAGAATCGTCGTTGCCGCAGTAGCCGCACCGGCAGAGACTCCTATAATCCCAGGATCAGCCAGAGGGTTACGCATGACAGCCTGCAAAAGAGCACCTGCAACAGCAAGGCAGGCCCCTACTTCGACTGCCATAATAAGACGCGGTAACCGCAAATTATAAACAACTACCCTCACCGGTCCGCTTTCATCATAAAAAAGAGCCTGTATGATCTGCTGCAGCGAATACCCGGCACTACCAACTCCCAGCGCAACAACAGCCAGCAATAATAATACTGCCACTAAAACCAGGCAAACCATACTTACCCGCAGGACATTTACTTCTTTACCCATTTTGTTTCAGCTTCTTCGCATCAATAATATCGATCAATTCATTTATATTATCAATAACATTGATCCCGGCTGTCGCAACATATTTTATCGGCAGATAAATAACCTCATGTTCGCGTATCGCCTTAATATTGTTCCAGTATTCAGGGTTTTTGGCAAAATCCTCTTCCATTACCTGCTGATGCTCTGCCGCAGTTTTAGAACCGCCTACACAAAACAGTAAATCCGGTTCGTAAGATAAAGCCTGCTCCAGATCAATCAATACCATCTTATTGTTCTGATACACATTTTCGTACCCCAGCATATCCAGCATACTGCCTAAAGTCCCATCTTTACCCTGTATATAATGACGCGGCGGGGCTGATTGCAGCACCATAACTTTTTGCCCTTTATTTTCCTGTCTTTTTTCGGCCATTCTGGCTTCCAATTTGTTGAACCTGTCCGTAATAGCTTCAGCACCTGCATTATGTTGACCAAAGGCTTTGATCAGTACGTCAGTCAATTCCTTGATCGACTCATAAGATACAACATGCCCGGCATCAACATAATAAACAGGTATTTTTTCACGATCCAGAATTTTCCCATAAGTATCCTTAGACTGATAACCTACTATCACCAGATCTGGTTCCAAAGCAATAACTGATTCGATATCAAAATTAGAATTCATCGACACATTCAGCAGCTTTGCATCCTTCACCAAATCTGCAGGCCATTCCAGCATCGCCGCCTGGGGCACAGCAACCTGCTTAATACCCATCTCATACAGTGCCAAAACCGGAGTATGCACTAAAGATACGACTCGCTGAGGCTTTGCTTTTAAAATAACCGGTTCAGTAAAACCATAAGCCTGCAGCGTAGGTGTATACTCAAGTTTATAAGTTTCACCGGCAGCAGCCGACACATCTTCACTTTTACTGCCTGTATTAAAGCAATAATACAAAAGCGCACTTACTATAACGACTACTGCCAGCAACAACAGTTTATTTTTCATCATTCATCCCCCTTATTGTCTTCGCTCAATTCTAAAACTTTATCGGCCAGCTCCTGATAGACCTTGACCATCGGCGAATCCTGTACAAATTCGCTTACCGTTCCGCCCTGATTTTCTGCTGTCTGTATATCGCCTGAACGCGGCACATACATAACAATTCCCGTTTCAATCTCAGCGGCAGCCTTGGCCACCAGTTCCTGTTCATTCTCAATATTTTTAGCGTTCAAAATAATGCCTTTCAAACTGGCATAACCTCTGCGGCCAAAATTTTTAATTGCCTGCGCGATATTATTAGCTGCATAAAGCGCCATCATCTCGCCTGAAGAAACAATAAAAACCTCTCTGGCATAACCGCCTCTGATCGGCATGGCAAAACCACCGCAGACAACATCGCCAAGCACGTCATAAATAACTATGTCCGGTTTATAAATTTCAAAAGCCTTCAATTCCTCCAGCTTTTCAAATGCTGAAATAATACCTCTGCCGGCACAACCTATACCAGGTGTCGGACCACCTGCTTCTACACACAGTACTCCACCAAAGCCTTCAAAAACAATATCTTTTAATGTTAAGCCTTCACCTTTTTCTTTCAGCTGTTCTAAAACAGTAGGAATACGCATGCCCTTCATTAAATTCTTGGTAGAATCGGATTTGGGATCACAGCCAACCTGCATTACTTTATAGCCTTTAAGTGCCAACGCTGCTGACAAGTTTGAAGTCGTAGTTGACTTGCCAATACCGCCCTTACCATAAATCGCAATTTTTCTCATCAATAAATTGCCTCCCTTAAAAATAAATAGCTCACTGTTTTCAAACAAAAACATTCTATATTTAAATCAATATAAACAACTTTATTCATAAAATAAAATGCAATGGAGTTAGCTACGGCTAACTCCATTGCATTTTAACATCCTTTAACTTTAGTGTCAATATAAAAATGTCCGGTCAATGTATAAATTCCCACATCGACCGGACATTATTTAAAGATAATATTTCTTAGGCATCCTAATATAGCTCCGGATAAGAATGCCCCTTGATATACTGAAGCTGCTGATACTTTTCCAGCCATGTTTTAAAAACTTCTCCTGGATGCAGCTCTGGCAGATATTCCGGATATAAAAATTTTGCTATATAGATCGTACCAACCAATTTCGACGCACCACCATGCAAATAATGCGAAAGCAGCAGAATCCGATCATTACGTACAGCGTCAATACCTGCCCAACCGCTGCGTGAAACAAGCTCCTGTTTGATTGATTTTTCTTCCTCTATAGTCGGCGGCTGATACGAAGAATAAGCATTGGCATCTGCTACCTTGACAATATACTGAGGATCTTTCTCGATTATTGCTTCCTGATCAACCTGCGAGCCTTCAGCAGCAGCAAAAATATTATCAGCGCCTGAATATTCGACCATTTTATAAAAATAATCGCCCGGCACTGCCGTCTTGCCAAGCGTTCGATATTCAAAATACAAGCTTTTACGCGGTACATCTTTAAGCTGCGATTGTATGTATGCCAACTTATCAGTAAAATACCTAACCAGTTCTTCTGCCTGTTCTTCCCTGCCAAAAATTCTGCCGACCAGCCTGCAGTTATCAGCAAACTGATCTGTATAATAGGAATTTACGACAATTACTTTGATCCCAAACCTGTCCAACATTTCCTGTGCATCCCGCCATGTTCCCTCACCTGTAATAATTACAGCCTGCGGCGCTAATTCGGCCAGTTTTTCATAATTCATAGCGTTTTGGCTGATACCAAAAACCTGTGCTGCAGTAAATCTGTTTTTAAAACCGGACTGGTCTTTAAAAATATAATTGTCAACGCCGACTATTTTATCTATGGCTCCTACAGCTGTAATCAATTCCGCATTATAAACATTACAGACAGCAACTCTTTCCAACGGATATGGAAGTTCCACCTCACGCCCAACACTATCTTTAACTATGATAGTTTTTTGCTGTGCCGTCTTCATTACAACATTATCACTGCCACAACCGCACGACAGCATCACCAAACAAAGCATCATTATCGCTATACTCTTACTCATTTTTATAAACACCCGTTAATAAATTTTCTCTTACGCTAATAGTCATTTCATATACTTCAGGGATATCAGCCTTAATTGTGGATCTCCTGCCGATATCTCCATACATTCATCAGTAAACCCCTTTTTAGAAAAACACAAAAAGCACTTATCGACACCTGTAAAATATTCACCTTTAGCGAGAAAATTTTTCAGTATATCGCTGTCATATTTTTTATTACTCCAAATACAATCTATCAAACAAATGACCTTAGTACCGTCAGCTATAAAATCAATTTTCATTTTATTACCGCCGCTGCCCTGCCACCACGGGCTTATTTGCTCAAAATCACACATAAAATCATTGCGTTTTTTTAATTTATAACAATACTGCAAACAGATCTTTTGGAAAATATAGGAGGCAAATAAATCTATTCTCGGCATAATATTATTGCGCAAAACCTGATTGCCCCTGCCAATGGCGATCGAGCTCATATAGGGAAAAACAAACTGATACCAAAAAACAAACATATTATTAGTAATTTCATAATAGCTTATTTTGTTACTGGTGCCGAAAGCTGGATTGACACGCCGCAAAACCCCCATCCTCAGCAGTACATTCAAATACTTTGAAACCTTGTTGCATTCCATATCAGCCGCTGCCGCTATTTCATTCAGCCGTCCTGCACCACAGGCAATAGAACAGAGTATAGTATTATATGTGGCCGGTTCCCTCAATTCAAGCTTTAAGAGCTGGATTGGTTCCTTATATAACGGTGCCGACGACTCAAAAAACAACTTTTTTAAATTATCCTTAAAAGACAATTCCCTATCAAAATAACTCATATAATGAGGATTACCACCGGCTGCGCCATATAAACACAGTTTTTCTTCATCCGTAAAGCCTTCTAAAAAAGGCTGGGCCTCCCAATAATCCATCGCACCCAATTTTATAATGTCATTGATATAATTTTTTATCTGTAATTCTTGATTTTTAAGTAATACCCGCTCCATATCAGTGAAAGGAGCTCCAGCCAAAATAACCAGTAATCTTAACTGTTTTTTATACTTTTGAGCATATTTGCCAAACGCCGTAAAAAATTCCGGTGCAGAATCAAATAAATACTGCACATCATCGACCACTAAAACCAGCTGTTGCTGCGTTGCTCTAAAAAATAATGCACTTAAAACGCTATCCCAGCTGCGGAAATCATTTTTTGAACCCCAAAGCCCCTGTTCCTTTAATTCCAGGCAAAAAGCTGCCAGGTTTACGGTGGACAACGCATTACGGGCAACAAAATAAGCAGCAGATTTTTTTTGTAAAAACTCCTGCAGCAAAGCAGTTTTACCAATCTTATATTCACCGCTCACAAGTACTACATTTAAAGAATTTTTTGCATACAATTTTTCTAAAAGGCCTAATTCTTCACTGCGTCCAATAAACATAGCGGCACCTTCCTACTCATAAGTTGTATTTTATTTTAACACAACTCATAGCCGGAAAGCAAAAGGGAAACATAATTATGTTTCCCTTTTTAACTTTTAAAAATTATAATTCATCCCTACGCGGAAAGTCCTCCCCATCGTATAATACAAATTATTGTTGCTCGTTCCGCCAACATTGGCAATATCCTTACGATCAAACAAATTATCGACATCAAAGGTAGCCGTTATATTTTTGGCAACGTTATAACCAAGATGTAAATTAGACACTAAAAGCGGCGAAGATATTTCTGTTACAGTAATTTTTTCACTGCTGACGCCGTTTTTAAAACGATTGCCCCAATAGCTCAGGTTTAAGGCCGCACTAAAATCACGATTCACATAATTTACACCGCCGTTTAGCTGATAACGACCCAAAGTATCTACCCAGGCCTGACCTTCCTTATACATACGCTGTGGCTTGGCAAACACTGCGCCTACATTATAAGTAAAATGTTTATCGACATCCTGTTCATACCGCAGTTCAATACCGGTATTGCGATATTTAGCAGCATTAGTTTGATAAGATAATCCATCAACTAAATTCTTGACACCTACAATCTGATCTTTGATATCTATCCTGAAAGCAGTAAGATTCAAACGCCGTCCATTTTCGTTGTATTTATAGCCAATTTCATAATTCCAGCCCTGTTCTGCTTCCAAATCCGGATTAGGTACAACTACACTACTGGCATAATAAAGATTTCTAAAAGTAGGCATTCTAAACGATTTTCCAACGCTGGCATAAACAGAATTATGTTCATCAAATTTGGTTATAGCCTGTATCTGAGGCAAAAATTCGTTATAATCACCAGCCGCCGACCTGATTAAATCTTCCCTGGCACTAAAAATAATATTTGTAGCCCGGCTCAGCTTTCTATCATACGAACCATAAACAGAATAATTATTAAGCGCATAAGTACCAAAATGTGCTGGATCTTTTAATATACTGCTGCTGTCGCCAAAGGTTTTAAATTTTTGATTATCGTTTTTGTAAGTTTCACGTTTAGCGCTGATACCAATTAACCCTGTTGCTTTCTTACTGCGCCAAACTTTTTTCGTATCCAGACCATACTGCTTATGATCACTTTTCTCCCACTCTACATTCGTCGGATTCACTACATAATAATCCGGATTTTCTATTCGTCTCTGATTATAATAAATTTTAGCATCCCAGCCGTTTTCATCATTGTAGGCCATCTGTGCAAAATGTTCACGGTCATCATACATAAAATGCTGTAAAATATTTTCATTTACATCATTATAATTAGTTGTATATTTCTTTTTATTGAACATATAACTGAATTTAAACCGGTCATCAAATTTATAGTTAAAAGCCAGATGATCTTTTTTACTGTCGCCAAATCCAATATAGTAAGGAACAGCAGTACTATTTATTTTTTTAGTACCTAAACTCTCCGTCATATTGCCGGTAGAACCGAACTCATTTCTTCCAAGAGCCAGGCTTGCTTTACCCATACCTATAGTGGCAGCGTAATCACGCTGTCCTTGGTTTCCGGCAGCTACACGCAGCGAATTTTTCATTTGATCTTTAGTTATAATGTTAATAACTCCGCCCAACGCCTCGCTGCCGTAGAGCACTGCCCCCCCACCCTTGACAACCTCTACTCTTTCCACTTCATCCAAGTTAAGCATATCCAAATGATTGACATTATTAAAAGAAGCAGGCACACCGTTGATCAAAACCAAAGTTCCACCGTCAATACCGCGCAGATTGATCTGGCTGCTGCCGGTTATCCAGTTTTGATCATGTGGCCCCATATTGGTAAAATAAACTCCGCCCTTGTATTTCAGGGCATTCGCCACATCGTTGGCACCTGTTTCCTTTAACTGCTCACCTGTATAAACAACAGTGTCAGCAGGCGTATCCAAATTACTTTTTTCATACCCAAGGGCAGTCACATTTATTCCATCCAAAACGAATTCCGACAGATTTTCTTCTGCATAAGCCGATCCTGTTAAAAAGCTTGTTCCCAAAATCACTGTGCATATAAAATGTCCCAATTCAAATTTTTTCACCAAAATACAGCTCCTTTATCACTTACTTTGATATCATAAATCAAACCATTTATCGATGTTTATTTATTAATAAGCTCTTATTTATGATATCTATTCCCATTGAGTTTGAATTTTAACATTCATAATTTTTCCAGTCAATATTTGTAAATTTTTCCAGTCAAAATATTTTTAGTGTGTACAGTTGATACAAAGGCATAAATCCTGCCTTTTAAGCACTACTTATAAGTATCATTATCGATGTCAAAAAGTATTTTTAAACAAGATACTACTTATAAATAGAATAATAACCGTTGATACATTAAATGTATCAACGGTTATTATTCCGTATATTCTTTTATTTCTGTTTATTCGCCTCAAAAAAAGCGTTATAATCATCAACTACTTTATTAGCGCTTGCGATCGCCTTGTTCCGCTGGTCGATGATCTTGTTGAGATCATTAGTAGTACCGTCGATGTATTTCTGCACCGCTTTTAAATAATTATCAACAGCGACAATATATTCAGTCACTGCCTTAGCATCCTTAAGCGATTCGGGCTTTACAGGCACTGCCGGAACAGCCTCTTCAAGCACAGGATAACTGACAGTTAAATTAGTCGCATTCGGGTCAACAGGCGTTTCAGCCTGTTTTTCTTCTGCAAAGCCAACCGCTGCCATACTAAAAGTCAATACCACAGCCAAAAATAAAGTTGTAATTTGTTTTTTCATCATGCACCATCCCTAATATTTTGACAACATTCAAACATCATCAATATTTTTTTCTTTTGCTTTCAACTTGTCAAGCTCTGCTTCCGCCTGCCTGAAGCACCTATAACTGCAATAATACCTGCGCAGCTTGTTGATCGTCCTTTTATAAGTATGCAAACTTTTATTACCAAAAAATTCTTTGCCACAGCAGGCACAATTCATCGTTCTGCTGTTTAAAGTACTATCAAGATTATCATATCGTGTCATCATCGCAGTCTCAATTCCAAATTTTTTCAAATTTACCACTCCAACAAATACTAATGCAGTACAAAATTGACCGGCATCGTAATATAACAACGTACAGGACTGCCATATGTATCTTTAGCCGGGCTGAAACTCCAATTATAGACAGCCTCAACTGCCGCGCCGTCAAGAGCCTCATTGCCGCTGCTGCGGGCCACAAAAGCATTTTCAACTCTGCCGCCCGAGCTTACAAGCATTTTTACATAAACAGTACCCTCGATCTCACGATTTCTGGCGGCAGGCGGATAACGCGGATCCGTACTGGATACTAAATAAGGCGGCGTTACCGGAACACCACTGCCACTGCCCTTACCGGCTCCCTGACCACTGCCGCTGCCGGAACCGCTGCCAGTACCCGAACCACTGCCTTCACCGCCGCCCTGACCTGTTCCTGCCCCGGTCCCTTCACCGCCGCCAGTGCCACTGCCGTCAGCTTCGCCGCTCTTAACATTACTTTGCGCAGTTTCACTAGCCGTATTATTTTGCTGCGTCTGCTGTTCCTGCTGCTGCGGCTTTTGTTTCTGACCTACGATATCATCAGCTTTAGGGCGAGCCGTCTGCGTTTTTTCCAGCAGCTGCTGCGCGGCGCTTTGCTGCTGATTTTCAGTTCCTTTTACAGCGACAGCGCTGCCTTTACCACCACCGCCTCCACCTCCGCCCAAAGTTACCTCTAAAATCTGCGGCGGCCTTTGTGTAAAACGGTATCCCAAAATACCCAGCAGGGCTGCGGCAATAATATGAACTGCAAGCGCAATGGCAATACCCTTGCCAAAACGTCTGCCTCTATCCGTCATTTGCCATCACCCAGATCCGTTGCCAAGCCAAAGCGTGTTACTCCCGCGCCCTTCAACTCATCCATCAGCTTGATAACCGTTTTATAATTAGCCTCGCCGTCGGCGCGGATAATCACCGAAAAAGCAGCGTCACGTTTACTTTCAGCAGCTGCGTTGGCCACCAGCTGTTTCATCTCGATCTTATTATCTTCCAGATACAACACGCCGTCTTTTTTAACCGTCACCGCAAAATTACTTTTACTCACCGTCTCCGAATTCTGCGCCACCGGCAGCCTGATCGGAATAGTCTTGATCTCGCTCATATACATCGTACTGACGATAAAAAATACTAAAAGCAAAAAAATCATATCTATCATCGGGCTCAGCATCAGCTGCGGCGGCAAGCTCTGTTTTCTAGGTCGTCTGCGCATCTTCTACACCGCCCCTCAGTTTTTACTGCCGCCATTTTTGGCCTGAACGATATCAATCAACACATTGGCGACCTCGTAAATATTCAACGAAGCAGTTTTGACCTTGCTTGACAAATACGCATAGATGCACATACCCATGATCGCAATACACAAACCAAAAACAGTCGTTATCAAAGCCTCGCCAATACCGGCAGTTACCGCCATCGGATTCTGCGCCCTTTCATTCAAAGCGTTGAACGAACTGATCATACCTGTAATAGTACCCAAAAGGCCAAGCATCGGCGCTAGGCCAATAACAACGCTCAAATAATCAAGATTCTGCTCCATCCCATCAATGGCCCTGTCAGCCTTAGAATAAACAATCGACTCCAGCCTTTTGCCAAGATCCTCGTTGATATCCAAAGTCTCTGTCGCCAGCTCTGCCGCATCACCCTTATTCATACCGGCAAACTCACGTGCCCCGACAATATTAAAATCATTCATCAGATGACAAAACTCCATAACAAAATCAGTACTCGAAAGCGCCTTTTTATAATATAAATACCGCTCCACACCAATAGCGATAGCGGCAAGCGAACACAACAGCAGCGGCCACATGCAAGCGCCGCCCCTTTGAAAATAATCTACAGCTCCGGCAAAAATACCCATTTCCATATACCTCCCAAATTATTTGAATTTTTCAGGGTAAGCGGCTTCAGCCAGATCCCTGATCGCATAAACTATATAATGAGTCGTACTGTATAAATACATATCACGCAGCTGCACAACTCTTTTATCCTTCACAGCATTCACACTTTGATAAGCTCGGTTCTGCAAAATCTCCTCCCGCATCTTAGACGGGTCCTGCTCGTTATCATACTTCCAGCTGGGAATAACAAGCAAATCAGGATTCAGCCTGATCAGCGTTTCCTCAGAAAAAGCAGCATTCGGCGGCAAGTCATATTCCGCCACCACATTCTTCACCTCGGCATAATTACAGATATCGGCAAAGGTAGTACCCTTAGCCCCAAATGGCCCCATATAAGAAAGCGCCATCACACTGATATGTTCTTCAGGAGCGATATTGCCTACTCTTGCCCTTACAAAAGCAAGCTCCTTCTCCATACCTGCCACGATCTTACCGCCGGCAACACGTTCATCAACAACATTTGACAGCTCACAAATAGTCTGTTTGATCTCTTTAACAGTAGTCGGCGTTTTATAAACATAAACATTTACACCAGCACCGCGCAAAAGCTCAACAAAATTCAAATCTGTCCAGTTCGGCACCAAAACCAAGTCAGGTTTCTGAGCCAAAACAGACTCCAGACTGCCGCTTTGCACGCGCCCCTTTACCCGTACAGCTTTATCTGCCGCAGGCGAAATTCCGGCATCATCTGCCAGATATGTCAAAGCAGCGATCCGATCAGGCTCTACCATATCCAGCAGCACCTCATCCGCACTCAGTCCCAATGATACTATGCGCTGCGGCTTATGCTCAAAATCCAGCCTTGTTTTAGTTGCATCCACAACACTGTAACCACCACGTCCGGAAGCCGGAGTCTCAATTTCAGAAGACTTGCCGCAGCCTGCCATAAACAATACGGCAGCAGCACCGACAACTAAAACGGCAGCCTTTAATACATACCTACATTTTGCAATCACGCGTTAATCTCCTTCGTCATCGATAGACAATTTTCTGCCGCAGGCAGTAAGCTGTACCTCAATGTTTTTTTCAAAATCGCTGAAATCCCTATAAGCAAGTTCATGCACCACATAATCCGGCTTAATAAACCTTAAAAGCTTCTGCACAGCCTTATCTGTAAAAGGCCTGTGCTGATCTATTTTTATCACATGCTTCATTCGTTCAATATTAGAGCTTTCCGAATCAAAAACACGTTCAAAAGTTTTAACATAGTCTCCGGAAAGAGAACAGTTTAAATGCAGACCCCTGATCAGCTTTCTGTCCTCACCAAGCGCTTTTACTGTTTTTAAAATATACTCGATGCCATCCTCTTCAGTCTGCAGCTCGGGATTAGTATTCATCAAATGCCCGGTATCAAGCATGATCCCAACATTCTTATGTTTTATCTTTTCAAAAAAGGCGCGCACTACTGCAGGCTCTATCAGCCGCAGTCCCGGCCACCATAAATTTTCAAATAATACCAGCACATCTTCGGGAACCTCGTCAGCCACCCTGTTAAAAACAGCGGCCGCCGCTGTCACGACATCCATATCGCTGTGCTCAAACTTAAAAGTAAAGACCTCTTCAAAAGTACATTCGGCCACATGCCATACCAGATATTCCGGATTTTCGACCAGCGCCGCCTTGATATTATCCCTTATATTGCGCAGCCAGCCCATACAATAAGTAGTACCATAATAATCCTTCAACGCATCTTTAGACGTAAAAAAGCGACTTAATACTTCCTTATCATTCCGATACATCGCCAGCCACATCGGCCAGTAATTCAAATGCACTCCCACAGCCAAATGCTCAAACGACTCAAAATACGGCACATTCCTGTAAACCAGAAGCTCGATCCCATCAAGCCCCAACCCTGCAACAAACTGTTCCAAAGTTTTTCCGGTTTTTAAAATCGCTTTCTCCTGACCCGGCATAAAACAGTAATTGCATAAATGCTTTGTTTTATCCTTCATACCAACACCACCTCAGGCTCGTCACCGTTATCCTTACTGCTCATTTTTTTACTGCGAGACAACGCCCCTCTTTGCGAGCACTTAAACCTTAATCTATTCACCTCGCGCAATAAAGCAATATAGTTCGCTTTATCAACAGTGATAGTGCTCTCGTCATTGTTTTCAATCTCTTTGATAATTTTCTTTAATTTCATACCCATATTGGGCTGCTACAGCCAAAACAGCCCGCCCTCCTTCAAGTGACTTGCGCCTTGTATCCCAAAAACAAAACAGGAAACTGCCAATGCGTCAGTTTCCTGTCAAAATACATCATCACCACGCACCAGGATACACAGCCGCCAAGCTGCAAAACACAGCAAAAAAGCGACAGTACTGTTTTCATCAAATAAACAGTACACATGTATCCACCTTGTGCATCGCAAGTCATTACGGATGTTAAAACAGGCAGTTCTCCTGGCTTCGGATCATCGCTCGGCCACGCCTTCTCAGGTTTTCCCAATGGACAAATGCGGCTTTGCTCCCCGTTACAGTTGCGGGACAGCGCAGGTCTTACACCTGCTTCTCTATTAAGTCCTTTAAGCAATCGCTTTTAGACACCTGTTTTCTTAACTATATGAAATTATTAGAACTGAAATGCTTAGCTTATTCGTAATGCTTTTTAAATAATTTATATAACCATTATAAACTTCTTGCTTTTTGTAGTCAAGTAAACTTTCACCTTGATATCCTCTGATCACGAAAAAATATTTTTTATTTTCTGCATGATCGTCACATTATCGCTTTTTTTTAAAGCTTCACTTTCAACCATTACAATATCCTGAGCCAGCAAACCTTTTCTTACATATAAAACCGGTGTATGCTCTTCTGCAATCCCCTTTAACAGCAATGCCGCCTTAGCCTGATCAAAAGCCTGCTGCAAATTCTTACCAAACCCGATACTGGAATAAAACTGCGCCGCAAAAACTATTGCGGCCTCGTCACCGATCTCGGTATTCATCCCAATAGCAGCCTCAACCTTATCGACAACAGCCTGAGCTTCCTTCTGCGAAAAACAGGCGTTTAAAAAAATCATCCTCACCTTTTTAGACGCTGAAGCTACAGCAGCAGCCATCGCCTCTTTAGAAACCATAGCTATATTACCGCTACCGTCATCCAAAACGATTTCTCCCTTTTCAGAACCATGCCCCGAAAAATGAATGATCTCCGGATCAGTTTCATTGATCGCCTGCAAAATATCCAGCGATTGTACCGCCCAGCGGCTAAAAAACTCGATCCCGTCACGTCCTTCCGACTTGCGGATAGCTTCAGTTATCGACCTGACCTCCTGGTCTAAAGCCAGCTTCTGAGTATCCTGTGGATTAGCCGCTAAAAACAAAATCGTCAGCTTATCAACCGGCTGCTGCGGCTTGATCGCCTGCTCTATTTCTGCGCCAACCTGCAAAGCACGCTCGCGCATAAGCTGCGACTTCTGTCCGCATAAAAGAATAAACTTATTTTCTTCCTCCAGCAGCTCATTTTCTGTTTTGGCTATCTCCTGCTCTATCTCATTGATTTTTTTACAAGCTTCGGCCCTGTCATCCTTCAGCTGAACCAGTTTAGTCTTTTTATTCATGATCGAAGCTTGGGCCTTTGCAAATTCTTTATCGTTCATCATATTTCCGCCTGCCTGAAATACTCGTCGATACCGGCGGCAATAGCCCCGGCAAAAGCCGGCATATCATTTTCTAAAAGCTCAAGATCATCATTATTATCAATAAAAGCCAGCTCCACCAAAATAGCCGTCATAACAGTCCGGCGCAGTACATACAGCCCCTGTCGCTCTTTGCAGCCACGGTCTATCGTCGGCACCTTACTCAAAATCTTCTTCTGCACAGCCTCACCCAAAAGTCGGCCCTGCTCGCTGTAATATAAAGTTTCTGTACCGCGGGCATTGCGGCCCGGCGAAGCATTGCAATGCAGTGAAACAAAAATATCAGCCGGCCAGTCGTTAGCAGCAGCCACCACAGCATCCAGATCATCACTCTGCAGCAACATCACCTCATGCCCCGCTCTTTTTAAACCGCGTTCCAGCAAAGCTCCGGCCTGTTTGGTAACATCAGCCTCACGTACATCATAATCAATGTTCACAGCACCGCTGTCAACGTTCGGGTCATGCCCCGGATTAACAAAAACCTTCATTGCCCACGCCCCCTTTAAACGTACAAATCAACTGAAATAGCAGCTCATTTCTCCGCGCCGCTTTCCTCGGCAGCGAAGCCCTGCGCTGCTATTAAAACACTTAAACTGAAAATAACTGCCGCAATGAATTTCATACGCTTCTCACCGCTCCTTATTCTAATTATGCTTATCATTTTTCAATAAAAATTTCAACAAAGTATCGGCAAAACTCTGCCCGGGGACTTTTTTCCATATACCCGCGCCGCTGCGTTCATCAATAATTCTTCCTTCCCCAGTATAAACCTTAGTCTGCACAGTTTTATAAAGCTGTTTGCGCAGGTCAAAAACAAGCAGCATATCGCAATAAGCTGCTTGTTCACCTGTTTCCAGCTTAGCCGCATAGTTTTTATTCAACTGTTCTAAAACTTTAGTATCTTTAAAAACAGTACGCATCAAAACCTGTCTTTCATTTTTGCATTTATTTCCCTCTGCGTCTTCGACAGGCTTGATACTGTCATACTCAAACAAATAATTGCCGGTCTCGCTGCTCATCAGCAGGGTCCAACGTTCTGCCTCCAGTTCTGCCTCAGCTTTTTTAGGCTGTACAGAAAGCTCAAAAGCCCATGGGTCTACGGCCTGTTCTTCCTGCGGTTCGGCGGCAGCAGCTGGCAAAAGCCACAAACAACTTAATAAAATCACTGTCAAAAATTTATACACCAAAATTCACTCCACTCATACTTTATTCATATATATTTGCTTACCGCACAAACACTATGCCGTAAGCAAATATAACAAGCAGCCGCACAGCCTTCCCTTTTGGGAAGGCAATGCGGACACGCTTGTCAGAAACACTAATTTTAAATTGATAAAAATTTGATTATTTCTTTGCTTTTTCAGCCAGTTCGCGGGCTTCTTTGGCCAATCGGATATGGGAGGCCAAAGACTTGGAAGCAACAGCCAGATTCAAGCCACGAGTAGTCGGGATAGAAGGAGCAATAAAGCAGGCGGAGTTGAGGTTACCACCAGTATAATCGCTCATCTCGGTAATGCTGAAGGTTCTGCTTGCTGTTACTGCAGTAGTGGGAGTTCCGTCATAAACAGCGATCGGAGTACCTTTAACAAACCACAAGCGGCTGCCGTCAGCATGGATGCCCCACAAATAGCCCGGATCATTAACTGCTACGACTTCTGTCCAGTTAGCCGGAGCAGTGATATCAGTAATGGTAGTGTGGTAAACGCTGCCTACCAGTTTAGCAAAGCCGCTGTCATAATGACCTGCGAAAATATAAACATTATTAGCATCCAGAATAGAAATGTCTCGGAAGTCACCTTTTTGAGTGGGGTTAGCAAGTGTTACTTTGGTAACGCCGCCTTGAGTGAAGTTCGCCAAGTCAACAATGCACAGATTGGTATCGGCATTGCCGCTGCCAGCATTCTGCATTCCTCCCAGCGAGCAGACATATAGCTTATTATCATACAAATCAAGTGTAAAGGAATTTTTACCGGCAGTTACATAACTTATATACGTAAGATTGCCATTAGCGAGAATTCTGAACTTAGCAACAATGCTGTCATAATAAGTAGCATACCCGCTGCCTTTATTGACATAGAACAGGGCATATAAGAACCCATCAGTACCCACAGTCAAAGCCTCTCCATGGAAAACGCCATCGGCATAAGGATTGGCAAAGTTCGGGAAATCTGCCGGGAAAGCATATTCGCGAGTTTGGGTAAAATTGGTATCCATATTGACAACAGCGATTTTGGAAAGGTCATAACCAGTAGCAAAAAGCCATTTACCGCTGGTAGCAACACCATGCAAATTAGCAACGCCCGGCCAAATAACCGGCGTAACAGCAGAAGACCAGGTAGCAGCCTGCGGGTCAATGATCTGATTAGGTTCAGAGGTAGAAGTATAATTATATTGGCGCAGCACTAGGCGACTGCTGTTTCTATCAAAAAAATTAAAGAAAGCCGGATCACCATTCAAACCTGTCATTTTATTTTTTACAGCAGACAAAGCAGTGGCAGCCGCAGCCCTATCACCGTTAATAGCACCTGCAGTACCTTCAGAATAACCGGAATTTGTAGCTGTATAGGCAAATAGATTTTCACTCATTTTTTACACGCTCCTTTAATTTTAAAATATTTTTAATAATATTACCTGTATCCATTTATAAAACTCTGCCTTAGCCCATTGGCATCACCTCCTCAGCATACTGCTGCCTGTTATTTTAGTAAGTATATTGCAAAGTCGCATAATAAGTGCGGCCCTGTAGCGGATATTGAATATTATATGCACCTGAATCCGGAAAAAATGTACCCTTCTGATACATATCCAAGGCTCTGTTAAAAATATCATTACAGCCCACTGCCAGCTGGAAAGATTTATTTATTTTGTATTTCACACCCAAATCCCAAGTAGTTAAAGACGATTGTATTTTACTTGAGGCATCATCGTAAATAGATAGCTGCATCTGATCTACATAACGGCATTGGGTAAACAAGCTCCATTGCTTATCAGGACGATAGGTAAACCTGGCCGTGCCTTCCCATTTAGGCTGATTGGTCATAATCCCAACAATAATTCCATCCTTGGCAAAGTTCTGTGAATTTGGCAAAGCGCTTTTATCATAAATAATATCGGTAGGCTGTGTATAAGTAGCCTGCAAATTAACATCCCACTTCTGCCACGACATATCTGCCTGTAGTTCAACCCCATTGACTTTACCGCTGGCAGCATTATTGTAAACAAAGAAGAAATTATTCCAGGAAGATAATTGCAGCAGCCGTTTAGAATCACGGCCAAAATAAGTAAACTGAAATTTAGCTGTGTCGGTCCCCAGCCACTTACCGTCCCAGATGGCGCTAATATCCCACTGTTTTCCTTCTTCCGGCATGGGGAACACGCTATCCGTGCCGCCTACATTTGGCATGGGCAGAATACCGGCACCGTCGCCGGCGATCTCGTACATATTGAGCAACCGGTAATAAGTACCGCCTGTCGCCCGCATGGTAAAATGGTCGTTAAACTGTTTTTTCAGTGCCAGCTGCCATGTCACCCTGTCATCAGTCTGTTCGTCCGTTTTTCCCAACCATTTTATATGCTGTGGATCATTCTTCTCATCATAACGGTCACTGCGTCCTAAAATCGTCGAACGGTTATAGCGTACACTTGGTGTCAGCCAAAAATCAGCTTTTTTGTTTAGTGTGATCGTATCCTGAACCTGGGCATTAAAAATCTCCTGCTCGTAATAATTACGCCACCTGCTGCGAACATCTTCACTAGAATTGCTATAATCAAACATACGCCAACCGTCAATATCCATTTTTTCTTTAGAGGCATCAACCAGAAATTCGATCAGATGCCGATCTCCGGCTTTATAGCTGCCATCTATCTTTGCACCCAGCCGGCGGCTGTCATACTTGCTCCACAGGCTATTGGCAGAGTAGGAGTTTAATAAGGAACCGGAGTTTTGTTCCACCCATTGCCAGTCATCGATATAGTAGTCCTTATTCTGTTTTAAGTAATTGATGCTCCAGCCCCATTCCAGATTACCGACCGTATCACGCCGCCCCAGCAATAGTTCTTTTGCTGTCAGCTTTTGATTTCGATGGTAATAAATATTTAAAGGATCACTGTATGAATAGTCCGTATCCGTAAATGGTAAATAGCCCCAGTTAGCATCCGAAGGATGAGGTAAATGCCGCTTGATCTGCTTCCATGTAGCCTTTGCCAGCCAATGGTCATCCTGCCATTTGATGATGGCGTCAGTGTTTTTATAATCGTTAGCTTTGCGATAACGCCAATTATCTTTTACTGCCTGCGCCCTCTTTTTATAATCCTCTGCATATTGCGAAAAACGATCTGCTGCTTCAATACCACTTATACCTTCACTACTACTGCCCAATGCATCTAATAATGCATCTAATCCCGAACCTCCAGCAAAATCATCACCTATAACTTCTTGTATAGTTGTAAAATTTGTACCACGATCATTATTATAAGCAGCTATATAATCTGCATAATTATCTACACCCCAATAACCTGGCTGAGTATTGAACCAATAACCATCTACCAAACTTTGGTATACTTTAGCCTGAGTCTCTGCCGATGTATCTGTTATATCATTATAAAAACTCTCCGCATTAGTAAAATCCATAAACAAACCGTTTTCATGGCAACCCTGCATAATGTTCTGGTTAGAATCCTCTAAACCTGCACTTATCTCACTTTGATATGTTTGTAACGCGGCATTATATTCCGCTAACGTGCTTACTTGAACCACACTACCTGATTGGTCTTTAATATCCCAGTACTTCATAGCATTATTAAATTCATCAAAAGCATTTTTCTCATAACCTTGCGCAGTACTTAGTTCAGCTTGATATACTTTATCTTTATCATACGAAAAATTTTTATATTTAAAATCGCCGTCACTCTGGTCGCGGTTGATACCGACCATCAAAGCGCCTCCGCCCAGAGGAGCGTCGATCTGCAAACTGCCTTTATAGCCGCCGAAGGAGCTTTTGCCGAAGCTGGCCTGCACGTTAGCTTTAGTAGGTCGTTTGGTGACGACGTTGATGTCGTGCCCATAAAGGTACCGCCAAAACGTGCCGGTATATAGCCGCGGTAGACCTCGATCCGTTCAACATTATGTACAGGAATAGTAGAAATATCTGCCGCCGCGTCGCCGCCCAGATTAAACAGCACGCCGTCGACAAAAACACCGACCTGCGCCGCAGTAGAACCACGTACGCTGACTGTTGTATACTGCCCTTTACCGTTCAACTCACGTACATGTACGCCGGGAACCATTTTCAACAGATCGGGCAGGTCTTTCTGCTCGCCTTTGTAGTCATCGGGACGAATAACCGTTACCGTGCCAGGCG
>OMAQ01000174.1_pt1 | contig 40251 bp, 36 predicted proteins | sample 1673461 | NCBI WGS metagenome assembly OMAQ01 (sample SAMEA103958112, study PRJEB25191) | human gut metagenome | biome: human-associated habitat [ENVO:00009003]; feature: intestine environment [ENVO:2100002]; material: feces | place: Germany | collected 2013/2015
GAATTTCTTAATGAGTTTATGATAGAATGGGAAGGAAAAATGTGATGGAAGTAAAGTTTTATGATACAGTTAATGATGAACTATTGAAATTTGCAGTGATTATCTCACAGAGTAACGGCAAGTGGGTATTTTGCATGTTTCTTGTATAATAAAAATACCGGTTGCAGAGGATATAATGCTTGGTGGAGTAGGAAATATGAAAGGAGAGAAGCAGATGATTTATAAGAATATTACATTTAAAGCGGCTCCATTTTCATATGATTTGACATTTGATGACAGGATTACACTTGTTGGTGGAGACAGTGGTACCGGAAAAACAGTATTCTATGAAATGTTTGAAGATATAATTTTGGACTAACAGTCCAATGAAATAATAGTTCGCATAAGGTATTATCAAATAAAAAGCTTGGAGGATATCTTATGGGAACTAATTTTTATCTTATGAGTAGAAATAAAAAGCTGATGAGGGAGCATTTTGCTGTCGAAACAGAATATGACATTAAGGATATTGAATACGCAATAGTTGATGAACCCTATCTTGGATATGAGATTCATCTGAATAAGTTAAGTTGGGGATGGCGTCCGCTATTCCAAAGACATAAGACAATCAATACATTTAAAGAGCTGGAAGAGTTTTGCCTAAAAAATAAAAGTGTTATAAGCATTTATGATGAATATGGAAGAAGATATACATGGAAACAATATTTTGAAAGAGTATATGAGCATAGTCAGCAGAAGAAAGAGCCTCGTAAATGGATATATGATATCGATTCAGTTTTTCCAAATTGTGGGCCACGTTTACAAAATGTATCATGTACTGAACAGGAGGCAGAAATATATATTCCATTCTGCCATAGAGAATATAACGAAAAGGAAAAGCTGGCGAAGGAACGCTTTCATGTGCATGAAAGACTATGGTGCAAAGAAAGGTATTGGGAAGATCCGGATTATCCATTTGATTGGACAGAAGGTGAGTTTTGCTAGAAGGAGCATATGCTTATGTATGAGAATATTGATATGGAAAGAACAGGAATATTGCTGAAAGAGATGTTTGATAAATCTGGTTATACAGTTAAAGATATTCAGAAAATATTACATTTGTCATGCCCACAGCCTATATATCGATGGTTTAAAGGAAACATTTTACCATCAGTAGATCATTTGTATGTATTGAGCAGATTGCTCAAGGTTCATATGGAAGATTTGCTTGTGCCTAAATGTGAATATAGTATCTTTACGGAAAAGTATGGAGAAAAGTCACTGGGAGAAAAAAGACTATATGAATATTGGAAACGCTTATGTATAAAGAAATGTGCATAGATTTATAAGTGAGGCATGCAACAGAGTTGTTACCTTTGCAAATTATCTGCTGGAGAATGACTTAGTTGACTTAATTTAATTTCACTGATATAATAAGTTTCACTACATGAGTGAAAGCGGTGATATGAGTGAAACTAGATAGAGTGGGATTAGCATGTGTTGAGAATAAGTTTTTAAAACTTCCTAATATTCAGAAGTATGAAGTTGTCAGCAGAACAGAAGATGGTTTTATTGCATCTGTGGAGATGGATGATGGGTATGAGTTTCAAATATATGCCAGCTTCTTGAACAGGGTGTTTCCATCTACAGTTATAAAATTGATTGAAAAGCAGAATAAAAGTCAGAAAGTTAACATATTGGTTGCTCCATATATTTCAGAAAGAACTGCACAAATATGTGAAGATAATGGAATGGGGTATTTTGACTATGCAGGAAACTGTTGGTTTGTGGGTCATTCTATTTATTTGTCAGAAAAAGGAAATAAGAATCCAAGACCTAAAGAGCAAAGGTCTGTGTCAATATTTGAAAGGACTTCTGTGGTGTCTTCACGTATTTTGCGTGAGTTGTTCGCGGATGTAACTAAGACATGGAAGCTTAAATACCTATCGGAAAAGGTGAATTGCAGCATTGGACAGGTATCCAAACTGATGAAAGTTCTGATAGAAAACGCATGGGTAGAAAAGTTGCCGGATGGTTATAAGGTTATTGATCCAGAATCACTCTTGCTAGAATGGAGTAAGGATTATGGTAAAAAAGAAATAACATCCTATGCTTGCTATAGCTTAGATAATATCTCTGCTATTGAGGAGCGATTGAAGGAATTAAAGACAGATACGGGGATTGATTCTTATCTTACCGGATTGTCCGGTGGAGTGCGTTATACGCCGGTGGTACGATACAATAAGGTACATGTCTATATAGCGCCGGAGGATATTCAGGAAGCACTTCGATATTTGGACATGAAAGAAGTAAACAGTGGTTCAAATGTGGTTATTTTTCCACTAGAAAATGATTCTTATATCAAGGATTACAGGGTAATTGGCGAGTCTGCAGTAGTATCCCCTCTGCAAATATATTTGGATTGTATGCAGATAAAGGGAAGGGGAGAAGAAATGGCAGATGCGGTTTTGAAAAAGGAGATACTTAGATGATAAGAGATGAAGACTTGAAAAGTAGCGTAGACTATTCGGAAGGTCAGAAGCGGGCTGCACATAGAGTTCTAGTAGAGTTGGTTAATATTTTTCAAGAATATGAAGATGAAATCCGTGTGATAGGAGGCTGGGTTCCAGATTTAATGTTTCCCCAAGAAGGTCATGTGGGAAGTGTGGATGTAGATATTATGATTAATCATTTGACTTTGCAGGATGAAGGTTATCAGAATATGTCGAGGATACTTCAGAAAAACGGGTACAAGGAGCATCCGGAAAAATATTTTTCCTTTGTAAAAACAGTGATGGTGGAAGGAATATCTTATGATGTAGATGTAGATATTTTAGCAGGAATGTATGGTGGTACACAACTGAAGAGAAGAAGTCAGCATGTGCAGGGGATTAAGGCATTAAAGGCTACTGGCGGCAATTTCGCATTTGAATTTCCGGCACAGAAAATTAGTGTGGAAGCAGAACGACCAGATGGAGCAATAGATGTTGCAAATGTCAGTGTTGTAGCAGTAGTTCCTTATATAATAATGAAAACAGCAGCAATGGGAAGAGGAAAAGTAAAGGATGCTTACGATATTTACTTTATTATCAAACATTATTTCGGTGGAGTAAGAGAACTGGCAAAAGAATTTGAACCTGTAAGGGGTAAAAATATTGTGATAGAGGCGAAAGTTAAGTTAGCAGGTAAATTTGCTTCTGAAAATCATGCTGGTCCAAAAGACGTAGCGGATTTTATGGATTTAGAGGATGAAGAAAGTATAGAAATGACCAAGAGGGATGCTTATGAACAAGTGCAGGCATTATTGAACTTAATATAAGTATTTAAAAACATTAGGGATAGAAAAGTATAATGTAATGGGGGAAGAATGGGATTGCCTCGAATTGGAAATAAAACTATAAGGTTAATATACCCCCAGGGATATGAGATAATATCTCCTAGGGGGGTATACTTATAAACGACTAATTATTTATACCATTTCATCAATATTGCTTCATAGCAAATGTCCAGCACATTATCATTTTGATCCATACTGAAGGATAAATTGAAAAAGACTTCCGGGTAGCGCTCATCAATATAGCAATAGCACAAATTATACTGGCTTTCCAGACCATCATGATTATAGGCCTTAGATCTATATACAACCTCGTTTCGGGGCTCTCCATAAGCAGCAATTACCTGTTCTCTGGAATCGCCTAATTTTATACCACGCGAAGTTTCTGTGTCTGATGACATTTGATCGGGGTATTCAGTATATGCCGTACAATTTGTAGTCATAATAGAAATACGTTCTACATCTTCATAGCCGTTTCCGGCTCCATATAAGTCTACGTAATTGCTATATCCAAATCCATTAACATTAAAATCCTCATAAGAGAGAGGCAAAATGGTGCTATTCTCCGTGTTTCCTGATACTTCCACCGGTGCCGGAGTTTCTGTGGAATCTTCCGTTATCACTTCTGTGGTTTCAGTGCGTTCGGTTTCTGCGTTCGTTTCACTCTGCCCGGCATCCGGTTCTGTGGCAGTAGTTGCGTTTTCTGACTCTGCGACGATGGCCGTTGCTTCGCAACTATTATGATCAAATTGTAGCAGAAAATGGAGATATGGCAACTGGATTTTTCTAAGATATTTCCCATGCATGAAGTATCAAGAGTTGTAATCAGTACATTCTTAGGATTTAGATGAAAAATAGGATTTACTATGATATGATTAGTTAAGAATTATATTTAATACGAAAGAGGAATGACACATTATTATGGAATTTTTCAGTTTGTTTTCAACAGTATTTTTTAATATAGCAATTACCTTTGGCCTGTTATTACTTATATACTTGTTTTTCTCTTCCGGCATTAGAGCACGTAAGGACCTGAAACCGGTTAAGTACATTTCCTACAAAAAGGATCATTTTCAGGAGAATTTTGAATTTACCTGTGAGTTTTGCGGATCCAAGGTATCTTATGCGGATGAAAAATGTCCAACCTGTGGCGGTAATTTTGGAAAGAACAAGGAGTATCAGTTAAAGAAACGGGCCATGCATCAAAGGTATTTAGAGTATATGAAATCCCAGGAAGAAGCCATTACACAGGAAACGGAATATATAAGTACTACAATACAGGCAATTCAAAAATATAAGCTGATACGTCATAAATACTACAATTTTGAAATCGGCGAGCCTCCGTTTTATAAACCTGCAAGTGATTATGAATTTACCTGTGAATACTGTGATAATAAGATAAGGGGAAAAAGCACAGACGAAAAGGGGTGTAGTAATTGTGGGGCTTCTTATAAAGAAAACCTGGAATTATTGGTACGCGAAGAGGAAGACCGTCTGGAAAAACGCCATTATGACGAATATATGAAACTGAAGGATCTGGAGTGGGAGCAGAATATCAGGAATGAGCGAAGAGATGCAAACATTGATGAAAAGTATGGGACACCTATCCGATTTATGGAGAAAAATGCAAAGGTTATTGCGCTGGTCATTTTGCTTGGGCTTATGATGATTTCCGTGGGAATAACAGTTTTGATTTTAAAGTTTAGGTAAGTAAGATCAAAGAACGCAGGAGGGTTACCCCTCCTGCGTTCCCATCTCATCGGTGGTAGAGCGGATATGTTCTACTGCCGTTTTTACTTGTTCTGCGCAATCCAGGTTGTTCTGGCTCATGGTGTGCACCTGCTCGGCATTGGCGGTAACTTCTTCAGTTACAGCGGACAGCTGGGAGATGTTTTCCATAATCTTATTATTGGATTCTGACAATCCCAGAATGTGGTGATTTACTTCTTCCACCTGGGAAGCCAGTGCTTCCATATTTTTGTTCAGCTGTTCGAAAGTCTCGGAAGCAGCCAGGATCTTTTCGCCCTGCTGTTCGGTAGCTTCAATGGAACCGTTGATAGTGTTGACTACCATGTTGGCATTGACATTCAGCTCGTTGGTAATCTTGGTGATCTCTTCAGTAAAACTCTTGGTCTGCTCTGCGAGCTGACGGATCTGCTGTGCTACAACGGCGAAACCGCGTCCGGCTTCACCGGCACGGGCACTTTCGATGGAAGCGTTCAGGGCTAAAAGATTTGTCTGACCGGAGATTGCCATGATGCTTCCGGCGATAGTTTCCACCTCTTTTGTCTTTTCCTGTAATTTTGCCATGGCGTCGGTGACGGAATGGTTGGTATCCTTGATCATGGCGGACTGCTGTTTTAAGGATTCCATAGCAGCCATGTTCTTACGGATGCTTTCGTTAGAATCTTCGGCGATCTGAACCATTTGCTCGGAGATATGACCGGTCTGCTCGATAGCATTCTGAATCGTACCGGTCATCTGGCTCTGTTCTTCGATGCTGGTGGCAGTCATATTGGTGGCAGAGGAGATCTCCTGCATACTGTTGGCTACAGATTCCGTAGTTTGTACCAGCTGGTTCATAAGATCTGTGGTTTTGGTGGTTTCCTGATGTACGGTCTGGGATACGTCCAGAACATTATCCAGTACTTCTTTTATATGGTTATGTTCTTCCCGGGAAGAACCGATGGCATCATTGTTAAATAATATAGCAATCTTACCGGTTTCCAAAATAATGATTCCAATCAGGAATACCAGCAGGGTAGAGCAGACGGCATTCACATCCTGACCGTAGATTCCCTTCGTAGCCTGAACGATCATGACGATCAGGTAGAGCACGAATAATCCCACAGCGGTTTTCTTTAGAGATTTTTTCTCATAATAAGGAATCTGTAATATGAAAATGGCGATCAGCGCATAGTGAATGAAACTTGCATCTGTCTGTAAACCGACCAACAAATACTCAATGCCGATCTCGATGGTAGCGAAGACTTTTAATAGTCGTGTCGCCTTATTTCGAAGGTGTGTCACGGCATTTACTACACAGAAAACGGCAATCAGAATGGTATTTGCGTATGTAACAATGGGTGCAATGTTGTGATTTGCCAGTTTCAACCACAGATAAAACAGGAACACGATCGCCAAAAGCGAAGAAGCGATAATATAGAACCGGTTCATTCTGATATTGCGTTCCGCGGTATCCGTATAACGATATTTATTATTTTCTTTTATATTCATATTCATAAGTTCCCTCCCTATTTTTATTGATGCTATTTTAAGTGTAACTGTTTTCGTCAATTTTTTCTACATTTTTATTCCATTTTTGAAAAATTTTTTAAAAAAAATCATGGAAATAAAAAATGCAAATTGATACTGATTTTCAATACCAAATGCGCTATAATACTTCTGTTACAACACAGTACATTAAAATGTTGAGATACGAAAGGATACAGAAGTGTTATGACACTGAAAGAATTGGAAATCGGCAAAAGCGCCGTGATCGAAACCGTCGGTGGTTCCGGAGAACTCAGACAGCATTTCCTGGATATGGGTATGATCCCGGGAGCAGAGGTGACGGTGGTAAAGCTGGCTCCGATGGGGGATCCCATGGAATTGCAGGTGCACGGCTATGAACTTACGTTACGGCTGGCGGAAGCGGATCAGATCGAGATCGCACCCATATCGAAGAGAACAAGAGAACATAAGGGGCTGGATCGGGTGACGGATGCGGAGCACCCGGGTTTAGGTGAGGATGGAAAATACCATTCGAAAAAAGACGAGAATCCTCTGCCGGAGGGAACGACACTAACGTTCGCCCTGGCGGGAAATCAGAACTGCGGCAAGACTACACTGTTCAATCAGCTCACCGGCTCGAATCAGCATGTGGGAAATTTCCCCGGAGTTACCGTAGACCGTAAGGACGGTTCCATCAAAGGGTATCCGGATACTTTGGTGACAGACCTGCCCGGTATTTATTCCATGTCCCCTTATAGCAGTGAAGAGATCGTATCCCGTAATTTTATCCTGTATGAGAAACCCAGAGCTATCATCAATATCGTGGATGCGACGAATATCGAGCGTAATCTGTATCTGACCATGCAGTTGTTGGAAATGAACATTCCCATGGTCGTAGCCCTGAACATGATGGATGAAGTCACCGGCAATCACGGCTCCATCGATGTGAACGCCATGGAAGCGTTCCTGGGAGTACCCGTAATCCCCATTTCCGCTGCGAAAAACGAAGGCGTGGATGAACTGATCCGTCATGCAGTCCATGTGGCAAAATATCAGGAACGGCCGCTGCGGCAGGATTTCTGCGATAAAAACGATCATGACGGTTCCGTACACCGCTGCATCCATGCGGTATGCCATCTGATCGAGGATCATGCGGAGACTGCGAAGCTGCCCCTGCGTTTTGCAGCCAACAAAGCCATTGAAGGAGACCACCTGATCCTGGAGAAGCTGCAGCTGGATGAAAATGAAAAAGAAATGCTGGAGCATATTGTCTGTCAGATGGAGGCGGAGCGTGGCGTGGACAGAAGTGCAGCCATTGCCGATATGCGTTTTGATTTTATCGAGAGATTATGTGAGCAGACAGTAGTAAAACCCAAAGAAAGTAAGGAACGGATCCGCAGTGAGAAGATCGACCGGATCCTCACCGGAAAATATACGGCAATTCCCTGTTTTATCCTGATCATGGTGCTGGTATTCTATCTGACTTTCAATGTCATCGGAGCATGGCTCCAGGGACTGCTGGAACTGGGAATCGGAAAATTGACGGAGATCACTGATGCAGCATTGACGGCAGCTCATGTCAACAGTGCGGTCCAAAGCCTTGTAATAGACGGTATCTTTACCGGTGTGGGCAGTGTACTGAGCTTCCTGCCCATCGTGGTCACTCTGTTTTTCTTCCTGTCTCTGATGGAGGACAGCGGCTATATTGCCCGTGTGGCGTTTGTTATGGATAAGTTGCTTCGAAAGATCGGTCTGTCCGGACGAAGCATTGTGCCGATGCTGATCGGGTTCGGATGTACGGTCCCGGCAGTCATGGCCACGAGAACACTGACCAGTGAGAGAGACCGTAAGATGACGATCCTGCTGACACCGTTTATGAGCTGTTCCGCGAAATTACCGATTTATTCGTTCTTCGTGAGCGTATTTTTCCCGGGAAAGGGCGGACTGATCATGTCGGCATTGTATCTGTTTGGTATCCTTATGGGAATTCTGGTAGCATTTTTATACCGGAGCACGTTATTCCAGGGAGAACCGGTGCCCTTTGTAATGGAACTGCCGAACTACCGTCTGCCGGGAGCCAAAAATGTAGGGCAACTGTTGTGGGAAAAGGCAAAAGACTTTTTACAGAAAGCATTCACTGTGATCTTCATTGCTACCATCGTGGTATGGTTCCTGCAGAGCTTTGACCTGAAACTGAATCTTGTTGAGGATTCGGCAAACAGTATGCTGGCTATGGTATCCGGTCTGCTGGTACCGCTGTTTCGACCGCTCGGCCTGGGTGACTGGCGGATCTGTACCTCTCTGATCAGCGGATTCATGGCAAAAGAAAGTGTGGTAGCAACCCTGGAAGTATTGTTCGGCAGCAGCATTGCCACGGTACTTACCCCGCTGGCAGCCGCGTCGTTACTGGTATTCAGTCTGCTGTATACTCCCTGCGTGGCAGCCATCGCTTCTGTACGCAGAGAACTGGGTGGAAAATGGGCCATTGCCGTGGTACTCTGGCAGTGTTTTGTGGCATGGGTGGCAGCCTTCCTGGTACATAGTATCGGCTTGCTGATGGGATTCTAGAAATTTCAGAGGATAAGATGACAAAATAGAAAACCTGCAGGGGATTATTCCTCCTGCAGGTATTTTATTACACATTTCAGTTCCGGAGAGATCCATTTGTTCCGGTGATACAGAAGCTGCCGCCAGATATCCGGATGAATCTCTGTCATGGGGAGACTGACGAGATTTCCTTTTGCCAGATCTTCTGCAATAACGAACTCCGGCAGATAGGAGATGCCGAGACCCTGACACAGAAGATTGCGGATCAGCTGTGTATCACCCACCTCCATGATAGGCATTGTCTCCTTGCCGTTTTGGGAGAGCAGATCATCCAGTGCAGCCCGGTAACTCATGTTTTTCTCTGTCAGGATCAGCGGATATTCCAGAATCTGTTCCAGGGTGACCTGAGTCTGTCTGGCTAAGGGGTGACCGGCACCGGTGACGAAGTGAATATCCACCGGAGCTTCGAAAGCGGTCACATAATTGTGATTAAAAATACGGCGGTCCAGCGTGTATACAATGTCCACCTGATTCTGTCCCAGCATCTGGAACATTTCATCGGTGCTGGTAGCAATGATCTTCAACCGGATTCCGGGATATTTTTCATGAAAATCTTTAAAACGGCTGTGAAATTCCCAACTGGCCAGGGACTCTGCAATGGCGATCCGCACCAGACCCTCCGGAGCGGTGTTGCCGCTGATGTGGGTGGCTTCAGCGGCGAGACGCAGGATCTGTTGGGCCAGGGGCAGCAGCTTCTCCCCCTCATTGGTCAGGGTTACGGTATGCCCAATCCGTTCAAACAGAGGGATGGACAGCTCCTTTTCCAATTGTTTGATCTGAAAGGATACGGTGGATTGGGTGTAACCCAGACGTCCGGCCGCCAGCGTAAAGCTCTTCAGTTCGTTCACCATAACAAAGGTTTCCAGATTTTTGACATCCATAGGGTAGATACTCTTTCTATATTGTAAATTCAATTCTTCGATCAATGCAATGTAAATAATTTGTTTTTCAAATATTTAAGAAAATTATATAATGAGAAAATAGGGCTGTCAATGCGAAAAGATGGAGAAAATATGGGAAAACAGCAAAAATATATGCCGTATCCCGTGTTTAGAATAAGTGGTTTTGGGAAGGATCAGAGGTATGGAAAACAGAGAAAGACTGGGGAGTCGTTTGGGATTTATCATGCTGTCGGCGGGGTGTGCCATCGGCTGCGGAAATGTGTGGAAATTCCCGTGGATGTGCGGGCAGAACGGTGGCGGAAGTTTCATGCTGATCTATGTGATCTGCCTGATCGTGCTGGGCCTGCCCACCATGATCATGGAATTCTCCGTGGGGCGTGCGGCGCAGACGAGTCCCCTTTATATGTATCGGAAACTGTCCGGCGGCAGGGGCAAATGGAATCTGTGGGGCATCGTCTGTCTCATCGGAAACATTGCGCTGATCGCTTTCTATGCGGTGGTGTCCGGATGGATTCTCTATTATTTTGTAAAATTTCTGACAGGGCAGAATCAGGATTTCGGTTTTGAAAAAATGATCACGACGCCCTCGGTGAATGTGACATATCTGCTAGTCACCTTGCTGATCGCTTTTGTCATTTTAAGCTTCCATCTGCAGGGTGGGCTGGAGCGTATTACCAAATATATGATGTCAGCATTGATCGTGCTGATGCTGGTGCTGGCGGTGCACAGCTTTACACTTCCGGGAGCAGGAGAGGGATTGAGCTTCTATCTGATCCCTCATTTTTCTAAAATCACCGGTTCTGTGGTGGTGGGCGCCATGAATCAGGCATTTTTCACCTTGTCCGTGGGAATGGGCGGTATGGCGATCTTCGGAAGCTATGTCGGCAAGGACCGTTCTCTCATGGGTGAGTCTATCCATATTATTATCCTGGATACACTGGTGGCAGTGATCGCCGGTATCATTATATTTCCGGCATGCTTCACTTATGATGTGGAAGTGACGGCGGGTCCCAGCCTTCTGTTCGATACTATGGCGACCGTATTTAACAACATGGCAGGCGGCAGATGGTGGGGAACCTTATTTTTCCTGTTCATGGTGTTCGCAGCCATGTCCACAGTGCTGGGTGTGTGTGAAAATATTCTTGCCATGGTTCGGGAACTGACCGGATGGCCCAGACCGGCAGGGTGCGTGGCGTGTGGTGCCGGATGTTTCCTGTTGGCTCTGACGACAGCACTGGGCTTCAGTGTATTTCATTTTCAGCCGTTTGCAGCGGGGACGACCTGGCTCGATTTCTGGGATTTCCTGGTGTCGAATAACATCATGCCCATAGGTTCGATCCTGCTGGCGGTATTTTGTTGTTATAAGGTCGGCTGGGGCTGGGACAAATTCCTGGAGGAAGCAAATGCCGGCAAGGGCTTAAAGGTCCAGCCGTGGATGAAACCGGTGTTCAAATATTTTGTGCCGGCGGCAGTGCTGTTCATCTATGTGTACGGAATGGTAAATTTTGCGTGGAAATAAAGTAAATAGAAATAGGCGGGCGGCGGAGTGAAAAGCTCCGCCGTTTTTTGGACGGAATGATCGTGGAGAGGTTGCGTTATGGCAGAAAAATGGATAGTATAAAGAATAGAAGAGCAGATAGGAGGCGTTTATGACAGAGCAGGAGATCCGGACGATATTACGCAGACAAAGAGAATATTTTGCTACGGAAGCCACACTTTCCCGGGAATTCCGGGCAAAACAGCTGGGAAAGTTAAAGGCTTCCCTGCAGCGCCATGAAGCAGAATTGAACAATGCACTGCGACAGGATCTGGGGAAAAGCCGGATGGAGAGCTATATGTGCGAGATCGGACTGACTCTGTCGGAGCTGACCTGGATGCAGAAGCACCTGCGGGGACTGATGCGGGAAAAGAGAGTGCCGACACCGTTATCGCAGTTTGCGGCGAGGAGCTTCCGTTCTCCGTCACCCTATGGCACCGTGCTGATCATGAGTCCATGGAATTATCCGGTGTTATTGACACTGGATCCGTTGATCGATGCTATTGCCGCAGGGAATACCGCAGTGGTAAAACCCAGTGCCTATGCTCCGGCGACGGCAGCAGTGTTAAAAATGATTTTGGAAGAATGCTTCCAGGCGGAATATGTGGCGGTGATCACCGGCGGCAGAGCAGAGAATCAGGCATTGTTACAGCAGCGGTTTGATATGATTTTTTTCACCGGAGGCAAGACCGTGGGACGGGAGGTGCTTAGAAGTGCTGCGGAATATTTGACCCCGGTGACGCTGGAGCTGGGCGGGAAAAGTCCCTGTATCGTGGATGCTACGGCGAAGCTTCCGCTGGCGGCGAGGAGGATCGTATTCGGAAAATATCTAAACTGCGGGCAGACCTGTGTGGCACCGGATTATGTGTTGTGTGATGTCAGGATCCGCGACCGATTGGTGGAAGCTATCCGGGCGGAGATCGCGAGGCAGTTTGGAGCAGATCCCCTGCAGAATCCGGATTACGGGAAAATCATTAACGAGAAGCATTTTCACAGACTGCTGGGATTGATGGATGCAGAAAAAATCGTCTGCGGCGGACAGTATGACGAGAAGACGATGCGCATTGCACCTACGGTGATGACGGATGTGGACTGGTCGGATGCCGTGATGGGAGAAGAGATCTTCGGACCGATCCTGCCGGTGGTGACTTATGATGCATATGATACAGAGAAAAGCATTGCACAAAATGATTTTAGCGGGGAGGTTTCTGGAACCCATGCTGCCGCGGAAGATTTTGTGGATTGGGCGATCCGTTGTGTGGAGGAACATCCTCATCCGCTGGCATTGTATTTCTTCAGTGAAGATAAAAAAGCCCAGAGACGGATCCTGGATCACTGCCATTTTGGCGGCGGCTGCATCAACGACACCATTATTCATCTCGCCACCAGCGCCATGCCCTTCGGCGGCGTAGGTGAGAGCGGCATGGGTGGGTATCACGGTCGCACCGGATTCGAGACCTTTAGCCATTATCGGAGTATCGTGGACAAAAAGACATGGATGGATCTGCCGATACGGTACCAGAGATATGATGAGAAAAAAGAGAAGTTGTTGCGGCGGTTTTTGAAGTAACGTCCTGAAAAGTGTGAGATGGCACGAGATTACGTCCTGAAAAGTGTAGTGTATAGCCTAAATTACGTCCTGAAAAATGTAATAGCAGGATATTTACGCGAAATAATATAGAAATCGTGAAGGAAAGAAGGTAATTAGTATGAACTTTATCAAACAGAAATGCATTACAGCAGCAGTATTATTGCTGGTTGCTATTTTGTCCATAACGGTTGTAGGAAAATACGTCTCCGCACCGGAGAATCATCAGAAGACCATCGCCTCTCTGGATGAGAAAAAACAGACTGTCATGGAGCTGACGGCGGCATCCACGGTGACCTCTGCACTGATCACCTTGCTTCCGGGCGACACGGCAACACCCATCGCGGAGAAAATGGCAGATGTCAGCGGATACCTGCTGGTGGTCCTCTGCGCTATCTATCTGGAAAAATATCTCGTGACGATTACCGGCTATGTGGCATTTACCTACCTGATTCCGATTGCCTGTGGCTTGTGGATATTCAATCTGATCTTTGCAAATGCCACGGTACGAAAACTGGCAGCAAAGCTTGCGGTGTTCGGCTTGGCGATCTCCTTCGTGGTTCCTGCCAGTGTGAAGATCTCTGACCTTATCGGAGACACCTATCAGGCGCAGATCGAAGCAACCATTGAAGATGCCAAGGATACACAGAATATATTGGAAAACAGTGATCTGGTGAATGACACCAATGAGGCGGAAGCCAACGGAACTGGTGCAGCGGGAACTGCTACAGGCAATGCGCAGGAGAAGGATAACAGCAATTCCGGTTCCGTTACCAATATCTTTGACTGGGCAAAGGATGCCATTTCCAGTGCTAAGGACTCGGTGGCGAATGTCGTGGAAAATGTGACGATTTCTACCGAAGATCTGGTGCAGAAGGTGGAGAATTCCCTGAATCACTTTATCGAGGCGGTTGCAGTGATGATTATTACCTCCTGCGTGATTCCGATGCTGGTATTGCTATTGTTCTTCTGGATGGTGAAGATTGTGCTGGATGTGGATTTGGGCGGGGTGAAGATTAAGGGGATGTTGCCGGAACATAAGGGATAGTTGATTTAATTATATCATTTTTCAACAAATGATATAATTAAACTAAAAATGATTAAATTAAAAGAAATAAAAAAGGCACTTGACATAGTTGCACAACACCTTAACTTATTATGGGAGGTGCATATGATGGCACAAATTAATTTGTCAATTGATGATGACTTGTTTGATTTGTTGAAAGATGATGCAGATGGACACAACTGTACGGTGAATGTTTATCTTGTAAGGAGAGAATTGTTTGTAGGTGGGGTGATTGGACTGGCGGAGAGAACAGGAAAATCGTAACAAGCATATGAAAAGAATAATTTAATATGAGATGGGACACCGGTTGGAGAGATCTGACCGGTGTTTTTGTTTATAAAGTTGGTTATGGCTGAATTGTTACTTGAAGATTGCAATTGTCAATTTTTCTAATTGAGAAAATTGCTAAAAGTTGATATAATATTTCTAATAGTGAGCATAAAGTGTTTGTTGAAATCGGAGGAACCAAATGATTGTTAATTACGATAAATTATGGGGTATCTTAAAAGAGAGAAACATGAAGAAAACAGAGCTTATTAAGAAGGCAAAAATTAGTACCAATGCCATGGCGAAGCTTGGTAAAAATGAGGATGTCCGAGTGGAAATACTGATTAAGATATGCAAAGCTCTGGATTGTAAAATAGACGATATTGTTGAATATTAGAGGATATTGAGGGAGGAGAGTTAAGCATCTGGTAAAAAATATTTTTGCATATTAACTTCCGATAATAGAAAATTATGAGAAGGAGGCTTTACAATGGGAAACTTTGAATTCTTAAAAAATAAATGGGAAGAGTTGGCGAAATTGGGAGAGTTGGCGGAGCAGTATTTATATTCAGATACAAATACTTGTTTTCTTAAGATGGGGCTGCTTGCAGAACATATAGTTGAATATATGCTTGCTTATGATGGAATTCCACAGCCGGAATATGACAATACTCATGCTAATAGAATTAATTTGTTACGAAGAAATGACTTGTTGCCGAGAGAGATTGATAATATTCTTTATGTGCTTAGAAAAACAAGAAATGATGCAGCACATAATGGTATGGAATCATTTGACAAAGCAAAAGATAATTTGGAACTTACATATGATTTGGCATCTTGGTTCATGCAGACATATGGAGATTATAGTTATGAGCCAAAAGCTTATGTTATGCCAAAGAATGTGACAGTCAATATTGCAGAGTTGGAAGAAAAAAGCAAAGAGCAAGAAGCATGTATTGAAGGTCTTAAGAAGCAGATAGAAGAGTTGCAGAAATCTGGAAAAGCATCTTCGGAAAGAAAGGATAAAGCATATGCATATGCAAAGAAATATCCACTGTCAGAACATGATACAAGGATGATTATTGACAAACAATTACGTGAAGTTGGCTGGGAGGCTGATACGGATAATCTTCGGCAATCGAAAGGAATAAAACCGCAAAAAGGAAGAAATATTGCTATAGCAGAGTGGAAAACAGATTCTGCGGTTGGAAAAAAAGGATTTGTTGATTATGCTCTTTTTGTAGGGGAAACCATGGTGGGAGTAATTGAGGCGAAAAAGGAGCATATTGATGTTTCAGCTGTAATAGATGGACAGTGTAAGGAATATGCAAAATTGATTACAAAGGAAGACCAGAAAAAGTATTGTATCAAACAATTCGGCCAGTATCATGTGCCATTTTTGTTTGCGACTAATGGAAGACCTTATTTAAAGCAGTTAGAAACTAAGTCAGGTATATGGTTTTTAGATGTGAGAAATGGTGCTGCACCTAAGGCTTTGCCAGGCTGGAAGAGTCCAGAAGGTTTGATGGAAGAGTTGCATCAGGACATAGAAGAAGCACAACAGGAACTTGAACACACGGATTATTCAATATTAGAGGACAAAAGTGGATTAAATCTTCGTTATTATCAGATAGAAGCAATTAAGGCTGTAGAGAAGGCTGTTGCCGAAGGAAAAAGAGAAGTGCTTCTTTCGATGGCGACAGGTACTGGTAAAACAAGAACAATTTTAGGCATGATATATAGATTCTTGAAGGCTAAGCGATTTAGAAGAGTTTTGTTCCTTGTAGATAGAACAGCGTTAGGTGATCAGGCATTGGATACATTTAAGGAAGTTAAATTAGAAGATTTGATGACTTTAAATGAGATTTACAATGTGAAGGAGCTAGAAGATAAAGACTTTGATCCGGAAACAAGGGTACAGATTGCAACTGTACAAAGTTTAGTAAAAAGAATTATGTACAATGAAGGTGATTCAATACCTGCAGTATCAGATTATGACCTTATTGTGATTGACGAAGCGCACAGGGGTTACATATTTGATAAAGAACTTGGCGATGCTGAAATTATTTATAGAGACCAGCGTGATTTTATGAGTAAATACCGTTCTGTAATTGAGTATTTTGATGCTGTAAAAGTTGCACTGACAGCAACGCCGGCATTGCATACAACACAGATATTTGGTCCTCCAGTGTATACATACAGTTATAGAACTGCCGTAATAGATGGATATTTGATTGATCATGATGCACCACATATTATTGAAACAAAGCTGAGTCATGATGGAATTAAGTATCATAAAGGAGAGGTTGTTCCAGTATATAATCCGGAGACAGGAGAATTGGAAAATAGTGCAGAACTTGAAGATGAACTGGAGTTTGAAGTTGAAAACTTCAATAAGCAGGTTATAACGCGTTCTTTTAATGAAACGGTACTTAAGGAGATTTTTTTGCCGGCGCATCCTACAATGGACAATATGGGAGTAGACCCGGAAGATAAGATGCAAGGCAAGACGCTTATATTTGCGGTAGATGATGCACATGCGGATATGATAGTTGACATTTTGAAAAAGATGTACACAGAAATAGGCGTGGATGAAGATTGCATTAAGAAGATTACCGGGTCAATTGAAGGTAAAAACAAGAAAAAAATTGCGGAAGCAATTAGACATTTTAAGAATGATTCAAAACCAAGTATTGTCGTAACAGTTGATTTATTGACAACGGGAATTGATGTAGAGGAAATAACAAGATTAGTATTCCTTAGAAGAATTAAATCAAGAATTTTATTTGAACAGATGCTTGGTAGGGCAACACGCCTTTGCGATGAAATAGGGAAAGACCATTTTGAAATTTATGATGCAGTAGGTGTATATGAGGCATTAGAACCGGTAAGCTCCATGAAGCCGGTAGTTGTAAATCCGACTGTTACATTCGATGAAATTATTGATGGTTTGGGACAACTTGAGACAGCAGAACAGAAGCAAAGTCAAATTGATATACTGATAGCTAAGTTGCTACGCCGCAAAAAGAAAATGACAGAGAATCAAAAAGAACATTTTACAGATTTGGCTGGGGCAACACCGGAAGAATTCCTAAAAAAGGTAAAAAATATGGAGCCGGAAGAGGCATCAAGATATATTCAAGATAGAAAGATTGCTTTTGAGGTGTTTCATTCATGCACATATGCTCTAAAACCGAAAGTGTTCAGTGTTCATGAGGATACGCTTTATGGTCATACAAGAGGATATGGAAAAGCTACAAAACCGGAAGATTATCTGGAAGAATTTAAGCAATTTGTATTGAATAATATGAATGAAATAGAAGCTTTGACTATTGTTTGCACAAGACCAAAGGAATTGACAAGAGAAGCATTGAAAAGCTTAAAATTAGAGTTGGACAGACATTCATTCAATGAAACGTTGCTTAATACGGCGTGGAAGCAGATGACAAACGAGGATATAACAGCGGATATTATAAGCTTCATAAGGCAGCAGGCATTGGGAGATGCCTTGATAAGTCATGAAACCCGAATAAAGCAAGCTGTAGCTAAGGTAAAGGCAATGCATCCAGAGTTGAATGTGGTACAGAATAAATGGCTAAATAGAATTGAAAAGCAGTTGCTTAACGAAACAGTATTAAATCGCGAAACCTTTGAAACGGATGCATTCAAGAATGAAGGTGGCTTCAAAAAGGTAAATGCTGCATTCGGAAACAAACTGGATGAAATTATTGAAGAAATTAACGAGGCATTATATTGTGCTTAAGACGGAGGTAATGACAGATGAACAACAGTGAAATTGTATCAAAGCTGTGGAATCTTTGTAATGTATTAAGAGATGATGGAATCACCTATCATCAGTATGTAACAGAACTCACTTATATTTTGTTTTTGAAGATGGCAAAAGAGACAGAAACAGAAGGAGCAATTCCAGAAGAATATAGATGGGATGAACTTGTAAAACGAGATGGTGTAGAGTTAAAGAAATTCTATAATAATTTGCTGACAGACTTGGGAGAACATGGCGGTGGGAGAATAAAAGAGATTTATTCTGGTGCCCGTTCAAACATTGAGGAACCTGCAAATCTGAGAAAAATTATAACTAATATAGACGGATTAGACTGGTATTCAGCGAAAGAAGAAGGACTTGGAAACCTATACGAAGGTCTTTTAGAGAAGAATGCAAATGAGAAAAAATCAGGTGCCGGTCAGTATTTCACACCGAGAGTATTGATTGATGTTATGACAGAATTAATTGCACCTCAGCCGGGGGAGAGATGTAATGACCCAGCTTGTGGCACTTTTGGATTTATGATTGCTGCTGATAGATATGTAAAAGAACATACAGACGATTTGTTTGATTTAACAGCAGAACAACAAGCATTCCAAAGAAATGAAGCGTTTACTGGTGGGGAGCTTGTGCACGAAACGCACAGATTGGCGTTGATGAATGCGATGCTTCATGACATTAATGGTAAAATTCAGCTTGGAGATACATTGTCAAATATGGGAAAATCTATGAAAGGTTATGATGTGGTATTGACTAATCCGCCTTTTGGAACTAAGAAGGGCGGTGAACGTGCCAGTCGAGATGATTTGACTTTCCTTACAAGCAATAAACAGCTTAATTTCTTGCAGCATATTTATCGTTCTTTAAGGACTGATACAGGAAAAGCACGTGCTGCGGTAGTATTACCGGATAATGTATTATTTGCAGATGGTGACGGTGAAAGCATACGTAAAGATTTAATGGAAAAATGTAATCTTCACACTATACTTAGGTTACCTACTGGTATTTTTTACGCACAAGGCGTAAAGACGAATGTTCTTTTCTTTGACAGAGGTAAGAGTGATACTGGGAATACAAAAGAAGTATGGATATATGACTTGCGTTCTGATATGCCGTCATTTGGTAAAACAAATCCGTTGCAGAGGAGTCATTTTGACGAATTTGTAGAATGTTATTGTGCCGGACATATGGAAGATAGAAAGCCAACATATTCAGAAGAAAATCCAGAGGGAAGATGGAGAAAATATAGTTACGAAGAGATTCTACAGCGAGATAAAACAAGCCTTGATATAACTTGGATTCGTTCAGGAAATGATACGGATGATAGAAGCTTGGCAGAATTATTAGGCGAGATTGAGGAAAAAGCATCTAACATAAATGAAGCAGTTGCTGCATTGAAAGCGCTTATTGGAGATTTGGAGGAGTAATCATGGATACAAAAGCATTACGCCAAAAGATATTAGATTTGGCGATAAGAGGTAAATTGGTTCCACAGGATCCAAACGATGAACCGGCATCTGTACTTCTGGAAAAAATCCGTGCTGAAAAGCAACAGATGGTTAAAGATGGCAGGCTAAAAGCCAAGGATATTAAGAATGATACTATTATCTTTAAAGGTGAGGATAATTTACATTATGAGAAGTTCCAGGATGGTAGTGTAAAATGTATTGAAGATGAGATACCTTTTGAAGTGCCGGAAGGGTGGACATGGACGAGATTAGCTTCAGTATTATCACTAAGTTCAGGAAAATCATTAAAAGTACGCCAGCTAACTAGCGAAGAAGAATTTCCAGTATATGGTGGTAATGGTATAAATGGAACACATTCGGATTACAATGTTGATTCAGACACTATAATTATAGGACGTGTCGGATTTTATTGTGGTAATGTTTATAAAACTTCCTCGAAAGCTTGGGTAACTGATAATGCGTTAATAGCAGCAATTAAGGAAAAAAGTATTTTTGATATTGATTTTCTTGTTGCAGTTTTAAAATACTTAGATTTAGGGAAAACTTCTGTTTCGACAGCTCAACCAGTGGTTTCTGGAAAAGGAATACTTCCGCTAATAGTTCCAGTCCCTCCAAAGATTGAACAGAATAGAATCTTAAAGTCATATATTCAAATTATGCCTGTTCTAGATTTGATTGAGAATAATAAAGAAGAAGTTCTCTCTTTAATTTCTATGACTAAATCAAAAATCCTTGACCTTGCCATCCGAGGACAGCTTGTCCCACAAGACCCTAATGATGAACTTGCTTCCGTTCTTCTGGAACGTATAAGAGCAGAGAAAGAAGAACTTATCAAAGCAGGTAAAATCAAGCGTGATAAGAAGGAATCTATCATCTTCAAAGGTGATGATAACTCTTATTATGAGAAGATAGGTGATAAGATTCGTTGTATTGATGCTGAAATTCCCTTTGACCTGCCTGAGTTGTGGACATTTGCAAGGCTCAAACACATTGGTGGAATCGTCGGCGGTGGAACGCCCAAAACCAATATTAGTAAATATTGGGATGGAAATATTCCTTGGTTGACCCCTGCTGATCTCAGTGGTTATGATAGTATGTATATTTCTACCGGTTCAAGAACCATCACTGATTTCGGCTTGAAATCATCATCTGCTCAAATGCTTCCTGCAAATTCGATTTTATATTCAAGCCGTGCACCGATAGGTTATACTGCAATCGCAACAATTCCTGTTTGCACCAATCAAGGATTTAAGTCTGTTGTCCCTTACGACTTTTCTATGAGTCCCTATTTATATTACTGCCTCAGAGCTAGAACTGACAATATAATTCAACGTGCGACTGGAACAACTTTCAAAGAAATTTCTGGTTCCGAAATGGCTGAAACAATAATTCCTATACCACCATTAAATGAACAGTCCAAGATTATAGAGAAGGTAACACAGTTGCAAGAAGTTATTTCATTAATAGAAAAGAGCCTCAACTGAGGCTCTTTTCTATTAAATACAATGCATGATTACTCTTTGTGATTTGAGATACAACTAACCTTTGATAGTTTTCTGGTGGAATTGGAAGTATAAGGTTAAGAATATCTTCCCTTGAAATGCCAGGTATTAAGCCTTTTGCAACTGCTTTAATCTCTTCAATATAAAAGCTTATACAAAAAGAAAGATATTCTACATTTAAACCATAGGTGTTGCGTATCGCCACTATTTGGCGGGCAATATGGGCGTTTCCGAAATCATTGAAAGCCATTTCACCTACTGTACCTTTACATGTGAGTAACAAGTCTCCCTGCTTTGTAATTACTTTTGGAGAGGGTGTCCATCTTACTAATTCGATTTTACCATTTCTAAAATTACTTGCCCCAGTAATATATGGAATGCCATCTTGATTATCGTTATATTCTGATGGAGATAAATCTCTTCCGGATATTAATTCCCATAATTCTTTAAGTCGTATGAAACGCCAATTTTCAGGAATTTCAAAAGGAATACTGTTGTCAATATTTGTTATGGTGCCTCCCACCTTCTCATAATAAGAGAATTCAACACTTTCACCTCTATAATTAATTCAGCGGATACCCGCAAATATATTTATGGAGGTGTCTTTATATGAAGACAGAAATAACTTTTGAAGATTACCTAAAAAAAGGTAATCTATCCGAAAACACCATTGAATCTTACCTGTGGACAGTGAATTACTTCACTACAAATTATGAGAAAATTTCGAAGGAAAACTTACTTGCCTACAAGGGCTATTTGATGGAGCATTTTAAACCCAAAACTGTAAATCTGAGAATACAAGCAATTAATAAATATCTAGAATATTTAGAAAAGCCACAATTGCGACTCAAAGCAGTAAAGATCCAGCAGAAAAGCTTTTTGGAAAATGTAATCAGCAATGCCGATTATAAATTCCTGAAGAATCAGCTTAAAAAAGATGGCAATTTGGAGTGGTATTTTGTTGTCTGGTATCTTGCTGCGACTGGTGCTCGTGTAAGTGAACTAATTCGCATAAAGATTGAACATGTGCAACTTGGATATTTTGATTTGTATAGCAAGGGAGGTAAATTACGTAGATTATTCATCCCAAAAATATTGCGTGAAGAAACGCTAAAGTGGTTATGCGAAACTCAACGCACTTCAGGTTATCTTTTTCTAAACAGATATGGTGACCGTATAACGACTAGAGGTATTTCTCAACAACTCAAGAATTATGCGGATAAATATGGATTAGACAGCAAAGTGGTCTATCCACATTCCTTCCGTCATAGATATGCAAAAAACTTTCTTGAAAAGTATAATGATATCGCATTGCTGGCAGATCTAATGGGACACGAAAGTATTGAAACTACTCGTATATATCTGAGACGTACAGCTAGTGAACAACAAGCACTTGTTGATAAAATTGTTACTTGGTAAAGATGCAGCCACTCTCTATTAATAAATTGAGAGTGGCTGTACATTATACAAGTGAGCTTTCTATCGTATCTAGGAGATTAATATATTTTTTGATGGATGTTACAATTCGTTTTTGTTCAGTTAATGGTGGAAGCGGAACATAGACTTCTTGAAGATGCGTTGGCCCATAATGTTGTATACAATTACCTGTTTTCATAGCATTTACTTGATTTAAATAAACATTTGATATCGCTAAATACAAGAAATAATCTCTGTCCATTGCATCACTCATTTTAAAACGAATTTGCCCCGTGTAAGGAATTGATCCAACAGCTTCATCCCCAACAATTGACGCTTTTCCTATGGAAGCACTTGTACATAGAATTACATCCCCTTTATCTAATTTAAAATGAGCCCACTTTTTTTCTACCATCTCTGGGTCAAGGTAATTGCATCCATCTAAGCTGACAGCGTCCGTTTGTAATCCGGAGATTCTAATTAAAGGTATTCCCTTTTCCCGAAAATCTTTCTTTAATATCCCAGGTCCCTCTTGAAAGAATACAATTTCCGGAAGCATCGCCCAAGTCCAAGTATTTGGTATTCTCATGGGCAACTCGTTATCTATAATGACTAATTTACCCTTTCGATTACGATAATAAGAGTTATCATCACCTTTGAAGATGATAGATTCCTTCTTATCACGCTTGATTTTACCTGCTTTGATAAGTTCTTCTTTCTCTGCTCTTATACGTTCCAGAAGAACGGAAGCAAGTTCATCATTAGGGTCTTGTGGGACAAGCTGTCCTCGGATGGCAAGGTCAAGGATTTTTGATTTTGCCAACTTAATATAGTTGACTACTGATTCTTGGTTAAGTTCAACAGCTGAAACAATTTTTTCTGTTTCTATCAATTTGTTGGATATTCTTGTCTGTTCTGAATATGGTGGTATCGGAATTAATTTAGGCTTTATTCCAGGTACAGTAAGCTGTGGAATACTTGAGCCTTCCCCTGTTTCAATTAGTGCTTGGAATACAATTCTCAAATATTCAATATTTATCCCATTAGTAGGAACAATAGTAATTAACCTCACTATTGGTACAAAGGGCATGTGCCTAATACAGCAAAAGCCAATAGTTCCTCTTGCAGATACGGTAATTGCAGATTTATTTACTCTTGCTTTATTGGTAAAACCATACAGACCATCATTTTCGGCGCCATTAGCAAATATAGGAATGGAAAACTCATCTGTTTGTGTCTTGGAGTAATTTTCAGGCTTATCTCCACCAGCAAAGATTTCAAAAGTAATCTCCGTTAACCTACACCATTCCCACCCCTCTGGCACCTCAAAAGGTATCTCATCCTCAATACATTTCACGCTTCCATCCTGGAACTTCTCATAATGTAAATTATGGATTCAATTTTCACTCAATTCACATTCAATGTAGGTTGGGTGGATTTTTTATATCCTATACTTACAAAACAAATCGCCCACAGGGCAGAAAGGCAGGTACAGGATATGTACACAATTTTACGGAAGAGCCGGTTGCCATCGGTATCGACCATGGTTTCTCGTTAATTAAGACCAGAAATCACATTTTCAGCAACGGAGTAAGTAAATGCAGCGGTAAGCCGCCGATAGTAGAGAACAGTCTCTGTTACAATGGCAGCTACTATTGTGTGGGAGGGGAGAGAAAGATGGTTGTTACTGACAAGACGGCAGATGAAGATTTCTTCCTGCTTACACTGGTAGCAGTTGCAAAGGAACTGAAGACAAGAGGTTTGCACCACAATGCTGTTGTGATTCTTGGAGCAGGGGTTCCTTTTAAAAGATTTGGAGAGGAAGCAGGAAAGCTTACTGCATATCTTTCCAGAACCGGCATCCATGATTTTATTTTTGAAGAGGAGGAATATTCCATAGCAATTGAAAAGGTATATTGTTTTCCACAGTGCTTTGCAGCGGTTGCAGACCGTATTGCTAATATGGAGGGCAGGTATGTTGTAGCGGATATTGGCTCATGGACCAAGGATATTATCAGTATCGTGGATAAAAGAATTGATACGGAAAAGTCCGTAACGGTGCCTAATTCTATTATTACCCTTTTCGGGGAAATTAATGATGGTGTCATGCAGATTGGTTGCGGACGAATACTAGAGGAAGTGCTTCAGGACTTTATCATTGGCAAAGAGGTGGTTATGCCGGAAAAGGCGCAGGCGGTCGTGATTTCTAAGTTAAAGGAGTTTGCGATGGAGATTGAGGGACTGCTTGGAGAAAGTGGATTTGACCTTGATTATTGCAATGTCCTCTATATTGGCGGTGGCGCAACCATTATGAAGCGGTTTGGTGAGCATAAGGAGAACGTAGCTTATCTGGAGGATATCAGACTGAATGCGAAAGGTTATGAGCTGTTGGCATCACATCAGATGAAAAGAGGATAGGAGCCATGCAAAAGACGGAGGAAGGATTTCGCTACACCATTCGATTTAGCAACAAAGACTATAACCAGAAGGAAGTATTGCGGATGTTTGAATATCTGCTCGGTACCGGAGAATATGCAATGGAGTCAGATATTTTCCGGGAGGGTATCAGGAGCCTTTACAGAGAAAAGACGGAGCCTGATAAGGTCGTGGATTGGGACAATCGGATACAGGAGCGTGCCACAGCTACAGCGGATGTCATGATGGAGCGGATGAAGGTTATGCTTGACGGTATTTCTATCAGACAGGATGTAATACCAAGTCCATAGGCTGACAGCGAATCGAATAGTCATGAGAATGATTGCGAGGGCATGAAACCACCGGAGGCATCCAAGGAACTGGATGCAGGTGTTGGAGATTTCCTGAGCAGTCTGTATGGAGATATGTAAGTTATTTCTGAGGGTATCGTCAAGGCTGACAAAGTGGCGACAGCAAATCTGCAAAAGCAGTTTGCTGTGCGACTACTTGTCGGACGGTAGTGATAAAGGCGAGTGGGATATTTCATATGCAACTGGGGCTTGGGGATGTTAAGTCCCCAACAAGTTTTGCCCGTTGTGTGTACACAGGGCGAAACTTGCTCTATATCCCGCGAAGTATGCTGAAGCGTATTTGAGCATATAGATAAAATCCATTTGCGAGTAGTCTGCATCGATTAAACCGCTCAAAAGGATGATAGCTATACTATGAAAATCAATTCTATTCAATGAAATCATCTCCTGCAATCTGTCTTGTGAACTTCTATGTTACTTGTTTCATGGTAGTAAATCGTTTCGATATGGGAAGTATATCATAAAATTAGATACAGAACAACTGTTCGAATAATATAAGGACTGTTTTTTTGAAAGTTTTTTGGGATTCTATTACTTAAATTCTATTTGAGCTTTTTCAATTTGTACTCAATTGTGGCTCAATGTAGAATGCGGCCTGTTTTACTAAAATGAATCTATCAGGTTTACTCATCATTGCCGGCATAAAGATGACAAAACTTGGTAATCATTTAGGTAAAGGAGGTTTCGCATGGAGTTGACGGTAAACAAAGCGGGCAAGTATGCCTTAGTATGGCTTACGAATGCGGAAAAAGCTGATCCAAAAGTTATGGACAGTTTACAGCCTTTGATTGAGCAGTGTAAGGAGAAGAAGTACAGATTGGCTATTTTTGAATCCGGTGAGCAGGATTTGTTGGAAAAGACAACAGATTTGCTGATTCACAATCGAGGACTGGAAAAGACCGATGATGGGAAAACAACTGCTTTGCCAAAACAGGCAGCAGGAGCAAGGTAGTAAGCGGTGATTCGCCCGATACTACCCCACATCGTTTCTTTCTACCCCAAATTAGTAGGATTGGGGTAGAAAATACATAAATGGGGTAGATTAATATTGATATTCTATGTCATTTTTGATAAAATGGGGTAGAAAGGAAATGGAGTGACTATGAAAGAGATTAATTACAGAAAAATAGAAGAAATGCCTATAACAATTGAAGTAATGAATATGATTTCAGCACTTCATGAGTATAAGGGACGCCAGGAATTATATATAGAAACGCAACCGGAAATTTTGGAAAGATTGATGGAAGTTGCAAGAATACAGAGTACAGAGGCTTCTAACAAAATCGAAGGAATCTACACTTCGGACGCAAGATTAAAAGAAATTGTTCAAAAAAAGAGTGAACCGAGAAACAGGAACGAAAAAGAAATTGCTGGTTATAGGGAAGTATTAGGAATGATTCATGACAGTTATTCCTACATACAACTAAAGCCAAATGATATTTTAACACTTCATAAATATCTTTACAGTTATTCGGAATCCGGTAATGGCGGTCATTATAAGATGGTAGATAACTACATCGAAGAAGAGGATGAGTTTGGTAATAAGAGCGTAAGGTTTCAACCGGTTCCTGCGATTTTAACCGCGGAATATATAGAAAGCTTGTGTAAGCAATATGAAGATGTAATTAATAATACGAACATAGACCCATTATTAGTGATACCATGTGTGATACTTGATTTTTTGTGTATTCATCCGTTTGGAGATGGAAATGGAAGAATGTCCAGGTTGCTGACCTTGCTGCTATTGTATAAAGCGGGATATTTGGTTGGTAAATATATCAGTATTGAAATGGTGGTAGAAAAATCGAAGGAAACATATTATGAAGTATTGCAGGATAGTTCAATAAACTGGCACGAGAATACAAATGATTATATGCCATTTATCAGATACACATTGGGAACTATCATAAATGCCTATAAAGACTTTGAAGACCGATTCATCTTGCTGGAAAAGAAAAAAATGACTTCACCGGAGCGAGTCTACAGCATTATTGAACGTTCATTAGTGAAATTAGGAAAGTCGGATATTATGACATTGTGTCCGGAACTGAGTCAAAAGACGATTGAGAGAGCGCTGAAGAAGCTGACAGATGACGGGAAGATTGCAAAGGTTGGAGCGGGTAAGAGTACGATGTATGTGGATGTGAAGAGACTGTAGTTAAAAAGTTATGGAAAGAGTAATGTTTTACCGGTTCGATGCATATATTATTTATTATATGTATTGGAGGGGACTCGTGAAAAAGGAAATTATACGAAGGAGTGAAAGAATGGTAGCTATTTATTTTGAAAAACTGTTTGGAAGATTTGATTATGAAGTTGTTTTGAATCAAGAAGGATTGACTATTTTAACAGGACCTAACGGGTATGGAAAATCAACTATTTTGAAATCAATTGAAGCAATTGGTAATGAATTTGCGGGTATAATGTTTTTCTTTTCGCTTGATTTTAAAAAGATAACAGCGGTCTTCAAAAATGACAAAACTATAGTTATAGAAAAAGACAAAGATTCTTTAATACTCAATGGTATTGTTATTGATGGACAAGTTTTCAGAAGTGCCTTTGAAGAAGTGATGGAGAGAAGACCGTATTTCATGAGAATAGATGAAGATACATGGATTGACAGGAGAAGAGGTATTCGATATTCAACCAATGAATATTTGTCAGAAATATATATGAAAGATAGAAGAGGACTTACTGTTTCGGAACAAAGAGAATTATTTTCGATGGAATTACTAGAATTATTGCAACAAATGAAGCAATTAGTTGGAACAGTATATTTTATTAAAGAACAGAGATTGATTCGTGAAAAAAGAAATAATCGTGACGAACAAGAAGTTATTAATGTTATAGAGGAGCTGCCAGAAAAATTTAAAGGTTTAATTGGAAGAGTGCAGCAAGAGTATTCTGATATATCTAGTAAATTGGATAGTACATATCCGAATAGATTGTTTGAAAATGAAGAAAGAATATCAGAAGATGAGTATAAGCAGAAAATGCAAGATATGATGGAAAAATTTGAAAAGATGATAAAATATGATTTATCGACTATGCAAATAACATCAAATTTTGTGTTTAGAGATGAGCATGCAAAAGCTTTAAAAATCTATTTTGATGATTTCGAGGTTAAGTATGGTGTATATAGGGATTTTATTGATAAATTAGAGTTATACACGGATATTATCAATAATAGGTTGTCGTTTAAAAATGTAAGAATATCTAAAGATTGTGGAATAGATATTGTGGATGAAAATCAAAAACAATTGAGATTGAATCAGTTATCATCTGGTGAAAAACAAGAAATTGTGTTGTTTTATGATTTAATCTTTGGGACACAGGAAAATATTCTGTTGATGATTGATGAGCCGGAAATTTCGCTTCACATTACTTGGCAGAAAAAATTTATGGATGACTTACTTAGAATTATTATTTACAAAGGAATAAATGTAATAGTAGCTACACATTCCCCTCAGATTATTAATAATCATTGGGAGAGACAAATTGATTTAGGAGAACTTTATGGCGAGCAACTCGATAAGAAGTAATTTGACAAAAGAAGATATTATATCAGATATTACGTTGTGTATGGGAGCTGATATAGATAGAAAAAATATCTATTTACTGGTTGAAGGAGAAGATGATATAAGACTTTTACATCCGTATATATCAGAAAATGTCTTAATATATGAGTCATATGATGGGAAAAAAGGTGTTGAGGTAATTGTTAATGATAGATTTTTAGATAATAAGAGAGTTATTGGTATACGTGATAGAGATTATCAACAAGAGCCGACGTCAGAAAAGATATTTTTTTATGATTACAACTGCATGGAGATAATGCTAATTTCTAACGATGACATCATTGACAACTTGTGTTTTGAATACTATAAAGGACCTCTTTTAAGCCGCGAATTAAGGAACTGTATATTAAATGAATTAAAGATATTAAGTGTTATACGAAAATATAACGAAACGAAACAGTGGGGCATAATATTAAAAGGACTTTCTGCTAACCAGGGATTTAATACTGAGACCGAAAAAATGGATAATGATGTGATTGTAAGAAAAGTGAATCAAATGAATGGTAATTTTATTAGTGAGCAGATACTTAGCGATATTTATGACGAGGTTTCTGGAGTATGGAGCCAAGAGCAACTTTATTATGGAACGCAGGGACATGATTTTTGTACATTATTTGCAACAATTTGTAATAACTATCGTAAACGTGGAATAAAGCCGATAGAAGTGCAAGCAAGTGCACGATGCACTTTTAGATGGAGTGATTTTGTAAAGACAAAGCTGTATTTAAGTGTTAAAGAGTATAGTCAAGTACATAGTTTAAAGATTTTGGCAGGAATATCATAGAATTTTTAGTATGGGAGGCAATAAATAGATTTGCTAAACAAATGTGAACCTATTAGAGTAGTATGTAGCTCCCAATTGTATGTGAACTTCCAATAGTGAGTGCAGCTAAAGAAAAAACGCTAGGTTTCATAGGCTGAAAATCCTTGAAAATATGGGGAAAACCTGCATTTTGTATTGCAAAAGTGCAGGTTTTTTGGAGGCTTCCACCATTATGCCAGAAGCCTCACTAAAAATGATTAAATTAAAAGAACTTTAAATACCTTTACATTGAATTACAAGGATGCTATTATTTATAGACAATCGAGGAACTGTTCGAGGTGGAAAATTTCGTACCCGTCCACACGCCGCTGGCTTGACAGGGAAAACCCGAGAGATGCAGGAGAATGGTACGCCTGCCGGACAGTTTCTATAGATTGTGATACTTTCTTATATTATTCTATTTTATGTCTGATATCGTACAACATGCTGATAATTACGATATCTTATAAAGTCAGTTTTAACAGAATCGTTTTATATTTCCTTTGTAACAATTTAAATTTTTAATGCTATAAATGACACATAATCATTTGTGTAAAATTGTGTATTTTACTATTGATTTTGTGTAAAATTGTGTATAATATAAAAGAAGAGAAGAATGCATCCACGAAAGAAAACAATTAAAGAATTGGAAAAGAATGGTTTTATTTTTAAAAGACACGGAGCAAGTCATGATTTATATTTCCACCCGGATACCAAACAGACAATTCCGGTAAAACGTCATGATTTTAATGAAAATGATATGCGTTATATTTTGAAAGAAGTAAATATCGAGGGAGGCAAATGATATGCAATACACATATACTGCTGTTATTAAAGAAAAAGACGGCACGTTCTATGCGAAGGTTCCGGATGTGGACGGGTGTATTACAACAGCAGCAACGTTGACAGAAGCAATTACCCTTATTACAGATGCATTGAATCTTTGCCTCGTGGGGCTGGAAGATGAAGAAATTACACCAAATGAACCTACGCCGCAGGCAGAGATTCCTCATTTACCGACAGATATTCTTACGATTATCCAGGCAGATACGATTAAATATCGCAGTATGACTGACACCAAAGCGGTTCGAAAAAATGTCTCGCTTCCGGCATGGATGTCCAAGCTTGCCGATAAACGTGGAATCAACTGTTCAAAAGTATTGCAGGAAGCACTTACCACCAAACTTTTATAAAATCAGTATTTATACAAAGGAGGCCTCCCTATGTCCCAACCTATCCAATCCGAAGCCCATCTCACGACCTTTGAAGCCATCAGCATGATCGTCGGCAACAGCATCGGTACCGGCATCATCGCCGTTCCGTATCTTGCCACGAAGAACAGCATGCTGGATGTCGTGTGGATGGTATTAATCGCCTATTGCGTGAACGTGATCCTGCATCTGATCATTGCCGAGCTGTCTTACAATAACGGTGGTGTCCAGCTGGTGAAAAGCTTTGAAGGAGAGCTGTTTCATGGGAAAATGAAGCAGATCTTCAGCTGGAGTGTATTTATTGTCTATGGACTGGCAATTATGATCGGTGTCAGCGGCAACATCAACGGCGGAGCGCAGATTTTTGTGAACTGGTTCGGAATGCCTTTTGTGGCGGCGCAGGTTTTGTACTATGTGATCGCCGGAGTTGTGGTGTTTATCGGCATGAAAGCCGTGGGCATCGCGCAGAAATACGCAGTCATTGTCCTCATGGGCATTGTGGCAGTGATGACGGTAGGCACATTTATGCATCCGCTGAATTCTTTGCAACGGGCACAGTTCCACTGGAATAATCTGCTGGCGCTGTACAGTATGGTGGTATTCGCCACATCTGCCAATCAGGCAGTGATCCAGGTGGTGAAAGGTCTGGATGGCAACGCGAAACAGATCCGCCGCTCCATCTTCATCGGTTTTGGGCTTTCCTCAGTGTTTGTTCTGATCGTGACGGGCACGGTTCTCCTGGGAACCAAGGGAGCACTGGAAAAAGAACTGGCATACATGCAGTTGGGAGAGAGCATCGGTACCTGGGCAATGATCCTGGCAGGCGTATTTTCCCTGTTTGCTTTACTTACCACGTTCTGGAGCAATACTCTCGCCCTCCGCGATGTGGTTCATGAGCAGATCGGCAGCGGCAACCGCATCAGCTGGCTGATCGCCACAGTCCCCTGCATCCTGTTTGCTGTGTTTGGAGTGAACAGCTTTATCGTTCTGACCCGGATCATGAGTGGCGTTGTGGTACTGGTGAGCATCATGCTGGTGCTGACCTATGGAAAGTCCAGGAAAAAAGCCGGCAGCAGTCCTATCTGCGGCGTGATCGGCACAGTGCCGTTTCAGGTGCTGATGGTGCTGTCTACGCTACTGTCTGCAATCGGTGCGTTGATCCCATTGAGCTGATTTCAAAAAACTCAAATACAATAGTGAAACAGATTAAGTGACAGAAAAGAGATTACTATGTATACCTCTCAAAATTTTCAAATTCGGGACGAAGAGACTTTTTCCCTTTGCATCCCGACGGACAGAGATTATAAAATATTACAGCTGACAGACCTGCACCTTGGTTTCGGCATGTTTTCCGGGAAAAAGGACAGACTGGCGCTGGCAGCGGTGACGGAGCTGATCCGCCGGACGGGACCGGATCTGATCGTCCTGACCGGAGATTCTGTTTTCCCGTTTTTCCCGAAAAGCGGTACCATGAACAACCGAAAGCAGGCAGAAAAACTGCTGGCATTTCTGGATGGTTTTCAGATTCCCTATACTCTGGTCTTTGGTAACCATGACTGTGAAATGGGCTCCACCTGCAATAAGGAACAGCTGGCGGAGATTTTCACTACGGGAAAATATGCCGTTTTTACCAAAGGAAGATATGAGCACAGTCCTCAGAATCCCATTACCGGCGTCGGGAATTTTGTAGTAGACCTCACAGATGATCAGGGAAAACTGTTACTTCCGCTGATTCTGCTGGATTCCAACATGTACGGCGACGGCTGGTTTTTCAGCGGTTTCGACCGGATCCATGAGGATCAGACGGACTGGTGCATGGAAAAACTGAGCGAGAGAAAAGTGCCTGCCATGGCATTTTTCCACATGCCGCCCGCAGAATTTAAGGAAGCTTATGAGAAAATGAAATTGGGCGATCACAGCGTGATTTATGAACACGGCAGTATCGGAGAAAAGGACGAGTACTTCGGAATATCGAATCAACCGCCACATTTTTTCGAAAAAGCGGTGGATAACGGCTGGCTGAAATGGATCTTCTGTGGACACGATCACCTGAATACATTATCCCTGATATATCAGGGCATCCGCATGACCTACGGAATGTCTATTGATTATCTGGGATATTCCGGCATTGCGAAGCAATATATCCAGCGGGGAGCCACGCTGATCACGCGTAAGACAGACGGGAACATAGATATCACTATGGTACCGTTGACAACGGTTGTTTCGACACGAGTAAGGGGAGCCTGATGAAAGGCTCCCCCGATTTGTATGAGAATGATTAGTAATTGATACCGCTGATGCCGAGTACTCCGTTCTGGACATTGAAGGTGATGTTAGGACCGTCGCCGGTGCTGTAGAGGGTGAAGCCTGCCATACTGGGGCTTAATTCGGACAGATCAGCATTAGCCATAGAGTCTTTCAGCTCAGGGGTGAAGATTTTGTCTGCACCTAAGGCAATCAGATCTTCCCTGGTTTCGATCACACTGCCATCGCCCAGAGCAACATAGACCGGATAATTGACCAGATCAGCGAGAGCATTCAGGTCTTCAGCGGCTACGGCATCCTGGATCTTTTTAGCGAAAGCAGTAGCATCCTCTGTGGGAACTGCAAAGTTGTCTTCATAGGCTCCTTCCGCCGTAGAGGTGCTTTCGGTGGATGCGGTTTCAGTATTGGCTTCTGTATTGCTTTCTGTAACCTGGCTTTCGGAAGCTACGGTGCTTTCCGCAGAGGCAGCAGCTCCGTTTCCGTCACTGCCGCAGGCAGCAAAAGATAATACCATAACAGTGGTTAAAAGTGCACAGATAAATTTGTTTTTCATAATAAAACTCCTTTCGTAATAAAACCATTTTTTACAGGTCTCTGATGATTAGACTGTACAGTCTTCAGAAAAGTTGCATAAGAAATAAATTTTTTTAAAAATATCAAAAACATCCACCCAAAAGAAAAACCTTCTGTTAAAATGTAAAAATAAGACAGATGAAAACAATAGAATAGGAAACTACCATGGAACCATATTACTATCAGAAAATGAACAAGCCCCAGCAGGCCGCCTATCACGCTATGCAGCAGGGAGTGCTGGCGCTGGCAGACGAGATCCAGCTGCCGCGGATCCCGGCGGAAGAATTGTATGACGTATTTTTCCGACTGCGGCTGGATCATCCGGAGATCTTCTGGGTGGTGAGTTATCGGTATAGATATTATCAGGACTCCCCCAACATCATCTTCGTGCCGGAGTATCTGTTTGAGAAAAATAAGATCAGAGAACATCAGAAAGCCATGCAGTCCCGGGTGGAAAAGCTGGCAAGATCTGCCGCAAAGTTCACAGAGTGGGAAAAAGAGAAGTACATTCACGACTTTATCTGCGAAAATATCACCTACGATAAGTTGAAAAAGCCCTATTCCCATGAGATTATCGGACCGCTGGGACAGGGCGTGGGTGTTTGCGAGGGCATTGCCAAATCGGTGAAGGTGCTTTGTGATGCGCTGGGTGTGTGGTGTGTAATCGCTATCTGCGGCAACAATCTGGAGAAAGGGATCAAGTACCGTCACACTTGGAATATTGTGCGGATCGGCGGGCAGTATTACCATCTGGATGCCACATTTGACAATACATTGGGAAAACATCAGGGCAATGCGGAAGCACCCGGAGAGATCCGCTACGACTATTTCAATCTGGGAGATAAAGCAGTGTTCCGGGATCATGAACCGTTGATCGCCCCGGCACCCGGCTGTCCGGACAACGATCATTTTTATTACAAGGAGAAAAAACTTTCCTTTACGAAAACGGAAGAAGTATATAAAAGAGCACAGCAGATGGCGAAAAAAGGCCGGGCCATGACGTTCCAGTGGCGGGGAGGCTATCTGACCAGAGAAGTCCTGCAGGAACTGTTGGAACTGATCCGCAAGGCAGGCGAGGAGCGGCAGAAGACCGCCCGGATCAGTCTCAACTGGCCACAGGCGGTCATTCATTTCAGCTATGTGGAAAATGCAGGCATCCCGGAGCCGGAGGTCGTCATGGAAGACGCCAACGAAGGAGAACAGTTTGACACCGGGGAATAAAGGTATGGGATGATGTCAGGATCAAGAATTCTCCGACTTCAATGCGCACTCCCGGAATAACGCATTGACGGCCAGCTTATAGTCGCTGGCATCTGTGGCTTTGCGGATCTTTTTTACGTATTTGTCCGGAGATTCGAAGCTGTGGCTTAAGAAAGTCCAGAGATCCTTCATCTTATAGAGCGTATTGGTATCGCCGGACATGATCTCCTGATAACCGGTCAGGAGGGAAGTGTGGAATTCCTTCAGGACAGCCAGACGCTCTTCACAAGACGGCAGCGCAACACTCTCCGTGGAGGCAGCCTTCAATTCCTGCAATAATCCCGGATTCTGCAAAATTCCCCGGCCGATCATGACCGTATCGATACTGGGAAGCTTTGTAAGAATCTGCGTTAGCGACTCCGGAGAGGTAATATCCCCGTTATAGCACAGCGGACATTGCAGGGCTTCCACCGCCTCTGCGAAAGCTTCCAGATGGGGTGTCCCCTTGTAACCTTCCTTTTGCAGTCTGGGGTGAATGATCAGCTCCTTCATGGGAAATTTTTGATATATTTTCAGTAACGGAGCCCACTCATCAGGACATTCCATGCCGATGCGGGTTTTAATGGAAATTTTCAACGGGCATTTTTCAAAAATTTCGTCCAGAAAAGTCTCCAGTTCCCGGGGCGTACCTAAGAATCCGGCACCGCGGTTTCTTGCTACCACTGTTCCAGAAGGGCAGCCCAGATTCAGATTGACCTCGTGGTAGCCATATCCGGCCAGCTGCTCTGCCAGCGACAGAAATTCCTCCGCCTTATTGGTCAGGATCTGCGGTACGGTGTACATGCCCACATTATGTTCCGGAAGCACATCGTTGCGTTCTCTGCTGTTCATGTGCCGATTGGAGATAAAAGGGGTAAAATATTTGTCCATGCCGCCGTAACAGCGGTTCCAGTTAGTGCGAAAATTATAAGTGGTCAGTCCCTCCATGGGGGCAAGATAATATTTCATAAAAAATGTATGCCTTTCCGTAACCTGCAAGCGTTCCACTGCATTTCCGGCGTATGCTTTCGCAGATTGTACTTTGTATCGGGTGTTTTGCCAAATCCCTTATTCAGAGATATTCTCAATAACGGGATTGCCCTTTACATGATTATAAACAGTTACTATTATAATAGAGATAGTAAAAATTGCAAAGAAAACCGCAAAGATCCAAAAAGAAAGCGGCTGGAAGAAGGAATAAAGATCATGACTGAAAAAACAGAAAATAATACCATAAACCTAACCACCAACGAACGCACCCAGCAGGCGATCACCATTTCCGGCAACCCCGGGAAACCGGTCGGGGAGGATGGGGAGAAGATGCTGCGCCGCATGAACGAAAGCCACTACGCAGTGACCGGCTGGGCGCTGGAACACTGGAAGATCCGGGAGAATGACCGGATTCTGGACATCGGCTGCGGTGGAGGAGCAACTCTGAAACGCATGAGTGAAGAGGTGCGTGACGGACATCTGACCGGAGTGGATTATTCCGCCACTTCACTGGAACTTTCCGGAAAAACCAATGCAGAAGCACTGCAGCAGGGAAAAATGGATCTCGTGGAAGCCTCAGTGGAAAAACTGCCCTTTGCGGACAATGCTTTTGACAAGATCATTACGGTGGAAAGCTTTTATTTCTGGCCGGATCCCGCGGAGAATCTGAAAGAAGTCTACCGGGTATTGAAGGAGCAGGGAACCTTTTTACTGGTGGCCGACATTTACCAGAAGGAGGATCTGCCAGAACAGGTGCGGGAAAACATTCAAAGATTCCATCTGTTTAATCCCGCACCGGAAGAATTCCGGGAACTGCTGGAAAATGCAGGATTTGAAGAGGTACGGATTCGCTTAAAAGACGGCGAGGACTGGATCTGCGCGGAAGGGCACAAATAAGCAGTAGAACCCTTCGGAAAAACGCAAAAATCGGGTGGAAGTCCGAAACGGAACACGCTAGAATCAGAAACGTAGAAAATGTGAAAGTATCCATGAAAATATTCAAAGGAGAAAACAATAACCATGTATAATCAGAATTATAAAGTAGAACTTCCCCAGTTCCCGGACCGGGAGGTGTCCATAGCAGAATACGGCGCGAAGAGCGGCGATTTGCAGATCGAGACCGGCAGACACAATGCGGAGGCCATTAACCGCGCGATCCGCGAGGTGTCTGAGCAGGGCGGTGGTATGGTAAGAGTTCCCGCAGGCATCTGGGCAGTGGCTCCGATCCGGCTGTTAAGTGGTGTCAATCTGCACCTGGACAGTCAGGCTATGTTAAAATTCATCAAATCAAAAGAGGATTATCCCCTGCGCATTACCAGTTATGAAGGGCAGGACTGCATCCGTACCGTGTCTCCCGTCACAGCGGAAAATGCGGAAAATATCGCCATCACCGGAGATGGTATCATAGATGGAAGCGGTGATAAATGGCGACCGGTCAAGAAATTCAAGATGACGGCAAAACAGTGGGATGCGCTGTTTCAGATCAGTCCTTATGTGATCGAGACGAAAGAGACGGAGATTTGGATGCCTACTGAGTCCATTCTGGAAGGCAATCGCCATAACATCCAGGGAACCACCGAAGAGGCACTGGCTGCTGCGGCACCTTATTATGATTTTTACCGTCCGGTAATGGTCAGCCTGCGTTATTGTAAAAAGGTATTGTTACAGGGCGCAACGTTTATGAACTCTCCGGCATGGAACATACATCCCTATTTTTGCGAGGACCTTACTGTGGACGGTGTGAAGATCCGTAATCCGTACTTTGCACAGAATGGTGACGGCATCGATGTGGAATCCTGCACCAATGTGCACATTCACCACAGTACTTTCGAGACCGGTGACGATGCTATCTGCATGAAATCCGGCAAAAATGCCATTGCCCGCAGGATCGAAGGCCCCTGCAGCAATGTCTACATTCATGATTGTCTGGTGAATGAAGGCCATGGCGGTTTTGTCATCGGCAGCGAGATGTCACGTGGGGTAAAAGATATTCTGGTGGAGAACTGTACTTTCGTGGGAACCGATGTGGGTGTCCGCATGAAGAGTGCGCTGGGACGCGGCGGCGTGGTGGAAAACATCACACTCCGCAATATCTATATGAGCGAGATCAAAGGCGAGGCAGTGATCCTTACGATGTCTTATGTCCTGAATTCTCTGAACCGTAATGAGACCGTTGCCATGGAAAATGAGGAGGACATTCCGTATTTCAGAAATCTGTCTATGGAAAATATCGAAGTCACCGGCTGCAGACAGTTTACGAAGATTGAGCCTCTGCAGGGCAGACCGGAGACGATCCGTAATGTTGTGGTGAATGGACAGAAGCTGGTGTAAGGTTCCAAACAGAAAACAGATTTCCGTTACTCACGGGAAATTTTTTGTAGCATAATAGCAGGAGGTAATGATTATGCCATGTACAACCATATTAGTAGGAAAAAAAGCATCTTATGACGGATCTACCATGATCGCCCGGAACGATGATTCCCCCTCCGGACAGTTTACCCCGAAGAAATTTGTGGTGGTGCATCCGGAAGAACAGCCGAGAAAATATAAATCTGTGCTTTCTCATGTGGAGATCGATCTGCCCGAGGAGGCTTTGCGTTATACTGCAGTGCCCAATGCGCTGGAGGGAGAAGGTATCTGGGCGGCACACGGTATCAATGCGGCAGGTGTGGGCATGACGGCCACAGAGACCATCACTTCCAATGCCAGAGTCCTGGGAGCAGATCCGTTGGTGGAATATGTTCCGGCGCAGGATGGTGCAGAAGAGATTCCCGGAGGTATCGGTGAGGAGGACATTGTATCTGTGGTGCTCCCTTATATTCATAGTGCCAGAGAAGGTGTCACGAGGCTGGGAAGTCTGTTGGAAAAATACGGCACCTATGAGATGAACGGGATTGCTTTTTCCGATAAAAACGAGATCTGGTGGCTGGAGACGATCGGCGGTCATCACTGGATTGCCCGCAGAGTGCCGGATGAAGCATATGTGGTGATGCCGAACCAGTTCGGAATCGATGCTTTTGATCTGGAGGATGCCCTGAACGTACAGGAGAATCATATGTGCTCTGCGGATCTGAAAGAGTTTATCGAAAAGCATCATCTGGATCTGTCACAGGACGGCGGATTTTCTGCCAGGGATGCCTTTGGCAGCCATGACGATTCCGACCATGTATACAATACCGCAAGAGCCTGGTACATGCTGCGGACCCTGAATCCCCGGACACTCGTCTGGGATGGTCCGGATGCGGACTACACTCCTTTTTCGGATGATCTGCCCTGGTGCATGGTGCCTGAGAAGAAGATCACGGTGGAGGATGTAAAATACGTGCTGTCTTCTCATTATCAGGGAACCCCCTATGATCCGTATGCTTCGTATGGGGATAAAACTATGTGCGGAGCATACCGTTCCATTGGCATCAACCGTAATGATGTCATGACTCTGATCCAGATGCGCCCGGAGGGCGAGCCGATCCAGTGGCTGGCGTTTGCATCCAATGCATTTAATGTACTGGCTCCGTTCTACACTGACATAGATACGACACCCGGCTACCTGTTCGGAACCACCGGAAAAGTCTCCACCGAGAACTTCTACTGGATGAGCCGTATGATCGCAGCCATGGCCGATGCTTCTTATAACAAATCCGTGTTCCATATCGAACGTTATCAGGAAAAGGTGGCAGCGAAAAGTCACGAGCTCCTGAACCGTTATGATACATTGCTGGAGCAGGAGACCGATGAGGAAACTCGTAAAAAAATACAGGAAGAGGCCAACGAAAAGATTGCTGGGATGCTTCAGTGTGAGGCAGCCGATACTCTGGACAAAGTCCTGTATGAACTCAGTGGGCAGATGAAAAACGCCTATGCCAGATCGGATGCGTAAATGTTCCGGGGGGATCTGCTGGCAGGCATCTTCTCCGCGGATGCTGCAGTGGGCATTGTTCATTGTTCTGAATGTGGCATTTTTCCTCTAGCTGGAACATGCGGCCAAGCGTAGTTGATGGAGAGTTACGCGGGGAGTTCTGTTTGTATTAAAAACGCTATTTTTTTCTAAAAAAATACAAAAACAGGAGATTTTGCCATGTAAAAAGCTGTTATTTTCGCTGAGCGTGCAAAATGAAGAAA
>OMAQ01000206.1_pt1 | contig 36967 bp, 50 predicted proteins | sample 1673461 | NCBI WGS metagenome assembly OMAQ01 (sample SAMEA103958112, study PRJEB25191) | human gut metagenome | biome: human-associated habitat [ENVO:00009003]; feature: intestine environment [ENVO:2100002]; material: feces | place: Germany | collected 2013/2015
ATATATTATATTAATTCTCTCATAGACCTTTAAGCCTTGAGAAGTTTGCCTTTTTTAAGAAGATTAAAAAGTTTAGTGTTCTGTGCTGTAGAACCCTCATAGTTTTTAATACCATTCTTAATAGCAATTTTCTTTCTATGGTCTCTCGAACCATCTATACCCATACTACTTAAAGCATCTGAAAAACTCTTACTATTTCCAGTATACTTATTATAGTACTTACCTTTGTTTTTAGTTGAAGTACTTACAGCACCACTATTTCCTTTTATAGCAGAACCATTCTCTAAAATCATAAATGTGTGAGAACCCTCTTTAACACAAATATCACCTGCTTTAAGGTACTTATCACTTGTTAAATACTTACTATCTGTTAAAGCCTTGTAAGCACCACTATTAACAAAGGCTCTTCTCATAGTACTTGTTGTAGGTGCATTACCACTATATTTTAATGCTGAAACTCCTCCTGCAATAGCACAAACTGTCATAAATGCTGAACAGTCGGTTCCACAATCCACTTTTACTTTGGATAAGTCAAAACCTACTTTGCTTGCCTGTGTGTAAAGGGTGTTTCTCTGATACTGGTCATAACCAATATGGTTATTAGCACAACCTTGTTTACAAGCCTTAACACTTGCTTTTGCAACACTGCTTTTCTTAGGTCTTAAAACAACATTGTAGCCCATATTATAGTATGCTCTTGTACACACTTCTCTTTTAGTTTGGTCACCTGCTTTACCACCTGCAATATTACCTTTCTCATCAATAGATGCGTGTCCTATCAATACTGGCATATTTTATACCTCCTTACTTATTTGACGAAATGAAGTTCTTAATTATTTCAAATAGTCTTTTACCTAACTTATCATAACCTATTTGACTACCAATAACTACTGAAATAACTAAAAGAACTAGCCATACGATATTTATAGAAGTAAATGGAATATTTAGTGTATAAAAAATAATAATTCCTCCAATAATTCCTATAACTAAAGATGTAATGATAGCAAGGTCTACAGAATTATACTTAAAACCCTTACTATCAAGCACTCCTTTTATTACTTCAACAAAAATGGTTACAATAGCACCTAATAAAATAAGTGCTGAGATAAAAAATGTAATTGTCATAGTTACTTACCTCCTTTTGATACATTTATTCATTAGTGGTTTCCTCATCATCTGATACTCCTGCATCTCTCATAGCCATCTCATAGGTCATACCTCCAACAGTATTCTCCTTTGTTGCTTTGGCTGAATAAACTGCAAAGGAAATAGTCTCACCTATGACTGCTGTTATTAAAGCACAAAGCGAACTAATATCCCTTAACTGATACATAACTACCATTGAATAAATTTCCACTATGGTACAATTTAAAAATATAAATGCCACAATTAATTTTGTGGTACTTAACTTTTTCTTGTCTTTTGTCTTTCTCTTATCCTCTGTGAGTGTGATTTCTCGCTCAAATAGAGGTTTTTCTTCTTTCCAGTAACTTTCTCTTGCTTTTAATCTTCTACCTCTAATTTTAAGCAATTTCTTTTTTATAAATCTCATTGGTAAACCTCCTATAAAAAAGCATTTTCTTTTAAGAGTTCTGAATAGATTTCCTGTATGTATTCAAATTCAATATCCACTCTTCCATTAGTCAAGTTCTTTTCCTCGATAATTCTCTCATACTCTGCGTGAGTATCTATAATGTGGTCGAACTCGTCCTTAGTGTGTAATTCCTTTTTTATACAGCTATTAGAGAAGTTTAAAATCTCCCCTCTTAACTGCATCACATACCTCTCATCTTCTGTGTCCTTGTTTTTATCTATCTTGTTATTTAACTCTTTCTTAGTGTCATCAAGATTGTCCTTTAGTGTACCAATATCTGTCTTTAAATCCTTAATGTCTTTCTTGAGGTCTTTAATAAAGGCATTACCAAGTTTATTACAAATTAAACTTATGGGATTTATTTTTATAGGTGTAATTTCTACAAACACTCCTATAACTGCTACCATACCTGCCACATCTTTAACATAGCCCCATACTTGTGTAAAGGTGATGGTGCTAAGAATAAAAGAAATGTGCATCAAAAAGTTCCCTCCTTTCTTAGTCTATTAAGATATTAGCACAATAAGGGAACTTTTTCCATAAATTGAACTACTTTAATACATTACATTACCTAATACTTAATTATTATTCTTGTAAGCAAGTGTTAATACCATCATAACACTAAAGTCATGTGCATAAACAGAACCATCACCTTTGTTATATGCCAAGAAACGTACCATATTTTGTGCATCTGCTAAATCCTCAGGCATATCAGGAGAAATATCCACAAAGTCTACTAAAGGTTTACTTTTCTTTACATGAAGAGGTGCATAAGATGATATGTAATTTGAACCCACTTTATAAGTAAAATCACATAAAACAACATCATTTGCATCAATTCCTAAATCCTTTAAAGAAATAGATGCACTACAAATAGCTGATACAACTTCTGAACCTGCGTAATATTTAAAATCCACTTTCTTTAGTATTACAGTTTTCTTACTCCATAAATTATCTTTCGTATATTTTATTCTACCTATTCCACCATAACTAGGAGCTTCTATTACTTCTTCTATACCATTTGGTCTTAACCAAGGAAAATTAGCTTCAAAAAAGTAAGTATCTTTGGTAGTATCAGCAGTACTCTTTCTCACATCACCCAGTTCACTAACACCAGTACTAATTGTATTTGGAGTATCTACAAAAGATGCATAAAGAGAAGAAGTTACAAAATCAACACAGTTTCCTATAACTAAAATGTATTCTAAAACCACTCTTCTAGTTGTTTCCACTCCTATTCTTTTATCTTTGATACTATTAGTTATCTTAGTGCCTCCAACCTTTAATTCTCCATCACTACCATAAAGACCCCTAAAACCTTGAGCATATAAGTCATCACTAGATGTTATAAATCTAGTTCTGTAAGTTAAAAGTAACTGACACTTTCTTGCGTCTGCCAAGCTCTTTATACCTAAGTTATCAAAAGTGTTATTAAGAGTGCTAGAAATAGTGATTGTATATATAATACCTCCTAAACTTACAATAACATTTAAGGGTGCCTGTAAATTAAATACATAATCTTCTGTAACTCCCTCACTATTTCCCTTAGCTTTTATAGTCAAAGCATTTAAGGGGTACATAGTGCCTACATACTCTCTTAACGCCTGAGTAAGTCTACTATCCTGTATCTGCTGTAACTCATTTAGTTCTGTTTCAAGTATAGGTTTATTACTTCCAAAAACCACACTTTGAGGATTTCCTGTAGCATCATAGTTAGAATAATTATCAAAACTTCCCATAGTAAACCTCCTATACTAAATTAAGAGTAAATCTCATAGTTCTCTCTACCACCATTTCATTTGTCTTAGTGAGTAGTGCGTGGTGTCTTTTATTTATCATAATACCACTATTCTTTGTAGAAGTAGCACTTTCTCCTCCAAAAATACCAAATTCTCTCCAAGAACCATTACATTCACTTTCATTAAACTTAACAACAATCTGCAAAATATTTGTAGGTGTACTAACCACGTTAAACTTTTCATCTAGGAATGAAATATCAGAAGAAGAAATGGCTTTTCTTCCGATTTCTGCTGTTAGCTTTGTCTCTGTAATTTTAGGGTCTATTGGGGTATTATCCCAAGAACTAGAACCACTACCTACAGCCCAATATTTAGCACCTGAATTTTGATTATTACCTTTAAGCAAACTCATAATCAACTTTAAAAAAGAGTTTACAACGAGGTTATGACCCTCAATCACTTCAACTCTTCCGTCTTTATAAGTAATCTTATCCGTAATATGACCTATCATATGTACATTTACATTTTCTTTATTCATTAAAGATACCTCCTAATTAAATTTACTAATATAATAACATTAAACTTCCTACACCACAACTTATGTGATGTAAAAAGCATCTGTAGGTGTTAAAGATACATAGTGAGTTTCACCTTTAGTAGTGATTTTTGCATAATCGTATAAGTGGTCAAAAGTCCTAAAAGTTGAATTAGTTAAATAATTAAGACTATTGGTATAACCATTCTTATCATAGTACTTGTCATTATTAAAAGTTCCACTATCTTTCTTTAAGTCCGTAATTCTTTCAGACAACTTCTCAGTAGCCTTTAACTTATCTGTATCATCTATTTTCACCTTAAATCTAGTAACAGCTTCCTCTTCTCCGTGAATAGTTGCTATCTCATAAAATACATAGGCATAAACTATTGTTACATTACAGAAAAAAGGAACAAACTCCCTTATAATTCTCTTTAACTGGTCTCTATCAGGCAAACCCTCATTTTTATCCTCTGCTTCATAGTCCATCTCTAATTTTATATCCAGTTTATGATTAGTAGAATAGTCTTTATCAAGAACTACATCTACTTTTACACCTGAAACTATTGAAGTAAGATACTCCACATCAGTAATAGAACCTTTCATCTTATAAAGTTCACTAACCATTGGTAGTAATTTTCTTAGATATACCTCAGGAATACCATTAAAAATTTCCATACCATAGCTTTTAAAAAGACTAGGTAAAAACTCACTAGGTATCTTATCAGGGTCCTTTAAGTCAAGTAAGCCATTTATACCCTTTAGGACTGTAGCATAACCTCCATCAGCTAAGGACTGTAAGTATCTCTTTAAGGCATACTCCACACTTTCATCATCTGTTCTATACATTTGAGGAAGAGTTCCATATAACTTATCCCCAAAATTTTCTACTTCTAAAAGAGAACTCATATTTATTTACCTCCACTTACTGTCAAATTAACATTAGGTCTACTAATAATTTGATTATCAGCCACAGTAATAATTTCTCCCTCAGGTGAATTTATTCTAAAAGCTCTTACTCCTGGAAATGTTCTTAAAATCTCACTTTCTAAATCAGATTTTATAAAGCTGTCTCCAAAAGTAAAGTTGCCATAAGCAAAGAAAGTTTTCTGAATATAATCAGTAACCTCTTCTTTTACTTCTGATTGCTTGTAGTCATTACTTACTATTAAAGAAGCACCTAATGTAAAATTATAAGGAATATAAGGTTTTAACACTACAGAAGTTCCTATAATAACTCTTTCTGAAAAGAAATCCAGTATAGTCTTTTCTAAGGCTTTGTCTACAAAATATCCCTCTCTAGGCTGATAATATAGAGTGACTTTTAAAGGGTCATCTGTTTCTATTAAAGCCTTTGAGTTTAACACTGCATACATAGAACCCTTATTATTTACTTTTAATAGGTCTGAATAATCATCTAAAGTTACTGCCCTGTCCTTAGTTCTAACACTTGCAGGAGCATTTTCTTTTATCTCCTCAAGTGTTTCTTTTTCGTGACCTAAAACAGTAGTGGTAAAAGGGTTAGTGACAAAAACAACACCAGGTATTTCATCTTCTATCTCTATAATAGTATTCTTCTGTACATTTCCTATTTCACCTCCACCTACTCTGTAACTTACTGTTATCTGACTATCCTTAGGTGGTATCATTCCTCTAACATTATTTCCAAATTCAATATAACAGTTATCAAAGTCATCAACACTAACTAGGTATACTCTACTGTCTACATCAACATCTTTTCCTAAAAAGTCATCTACTTGTTTCCAAGTATATATTTTGTCATCTTCCTCAACAGTAATTTCAATAGTATCTGTAAGTACCTCTGCATAATTGAGCATAAAAATCTGATGTGAGGTACCTGTAGAAACACCTAATTCTTCATTAGAAACAGTTTCACCTTGAACTGCATTAACCATAAATTTATAGTTACCTTGTTCATCTTGTTCATTTCCAAAGTAACCTGGTGGAATAACAAGGTCATTTTCTGTTTCAAACATTATAGCTTCTAAGTCCTCATCATCAGGAGTAGTAGTAACTACAGTTCCTTTAGGTATTATGGTTTCTTCCGTACTTTCATTAGACCTTAATCTAAATACCACTGGTGTTTTACTTGCAGTCTGATTATAAGGTGTATATCCTAAATTTTTGGCTAAAGTAACTGCCACTCTTCTATCTTGAGTTGACGGAAGAAGAATATCATTAGCCACTGCATCTAAGTACAAAGAAAGAACATCTAACCCATTGGCTAAACATTCCAAAATAACAATACCTGCATCAGTAGAACTAAGGTCTGTATACTCAGGCATTTTCTTCTTTAGAGCTTCAATCATATCCTCTCTAAATGCTTCATAATCTTTACTTGTATAATCAATATTTTCTGTTGGTAATCTTCCCATTTATGCTTCACCTACTTTCACTGTTGTTGTATAGTATGCTTCATACTTAGTTACAAGGTAGGTGATATTCACATATAACACCTCACCAAAATCTTCTGAAACTGATTTTATTTCAATATCAGAAGAGCTAACTTCTATCCTATCCTCAAGTCTTTCTAAGTCACTTACTATCTGCTGTTTTAACATTTCCTGATTGTGTTCACTATTAGGTTCAAATAAGTAGTCCTCAATAGATGAGTAAATATCAGGCTCCATAACTCTCTCCAAATAATTAGTGCCTAATATTTGTCTTATACTTTCATCAATGTGTGTTGTGTCATCTGAACTTGTAGTTGATAACACAACACCACCTTGACTATTTATTCTAAAAGGATAACTTATACCTGTAAATCCCTCTGATGGCATTACTTATCACCTCCATTACTAATAGAACCTTTAACTTCAAGGTCTCCCTCTATTGTTATCTTTCCATCTTCAATAGTGAGACAAGTATTGCCTTTTTCTCCCACTATTACTTTTATAGTATCATTTGTCATAACTAATGTACAGTTTTTAAAGTTAATTGTCCTTATATCTTCTATATTTTCATAGTTATTTCCTAAAGGTGAGTTATTTTCACTCCACCAACCACCTAGATATACTGGTTCATTACAGTCACCTGCAATAAACATAACCCATACAAATTCTTCAATTTGTGGAATACAGAAGTCACCACCCCCATCATATGCTATAGGCACACAAGGGTCACACCAGGCACTTACTGCTTCACCTAAAACATCAGGACATATAACTCTTATACGTCCTCTTTTTTCAGGGTCATCAATTTCCTGTACTTGAGCTTGATATATTCCATAGTATTTATGGTCTTTCATAATGAATACCTCCTTAGGTTATTATTAAAACTTGACCTATTTTTAATTTACTCTTAGAAGTTAAATACTTTCCAGTACTTTTAACCTTTATCTTTTTATAACTTGTAGTGTTCTTATAATACTTTTTAGAGATAGAATAAATTGTCTCTCCTCTTTTAACAGTATGTGTTCTATTAGTTTTATGTGAATTAGAAGAACCTACTTTCCGTGTTTTACCACTACTTGAGCCACTAATTTTCAGAGTATCTGAAAAATCAGGCTTATAAACCTGTAGCTCTAGGGTATATCCTGATGTACTTATTTTTCTAGTAATTTCAGAGATATAGTACTTCCCTGATAAATACTTTCCTATATTATCTATCTTTATAGTATCACCCACATTTAATTTAATGGTTTCATTAGTAGGTACTAAAGAAAGGTTTCCTGAAAGTGTATTATACTCTATAGTCTTAGTCTTTTTCTCCGTCTTACCTTTAGCAGAATTTTTAGAAGAATTACTAGTACTACTCTTAGAACTTTTAGTACTACCACTTTTCTTCGTACTAGTATTCTTACTTTTTGTAGTCTTTTTTGTGGTGGTTGTATTATCTTTTTTTACTGTTTTCCACTGATGATTTCCTAAATACTGATGTGAAGTAGTTCTAGCCATTTCAATTTCTCCTTACTTTTTATTAGTAGTCCAAGTCTTATTACTATGGTAAGTGTGTGTAATAGTTTTCTTTTTATTATTATTAGTTCCACCACTAGTGTTAGGAGTTGTTTTAGTTTTAGTCTTTGGTGAAGCCTTAGACTTAGAAATCTTCTTCTTTTTAGAACTAACCTTAGAACTTTTAACCTCTATCTGTTTACTTTCTTTGTTTATCTGTGGGCTAAAACTTATTATTTCATAAGGATATTTCTTATAGGTCACAACCATAGTAGGAACACTTGTAAATTTCCCTTTTCTAACATAATAGAATGTTTTACCTGAAAGTCTAGCTGTAAAAGGTCTTACTTCATCTTGAGCCAATTTTTGGATAAATTCTATATCTGTTTGGTCTGACTGAGATATGCTATCCTGCTTAGTAAATTTATAAGAACTATCAATTACACATCTATAACCATAGCTTTTAACTATCTTTTTTACCACGTTAGCACTTGTAGTATTTTTAAAAGTTTTATTCCTCTTTTTTCTATTCATTCTGTGTGTATTATCCATACAAGTAACACTCAATTCAGGAATACCACTTTGAGGAAAACTTATGTCTATAGCAGATATATAACCTGTAAAAGTTCTCCTAAAAGAACTGTCAGCAAATCCGTGTTTTATCTGTATTTTATTATCTTCTAAAAAGATATTATCCTCTATAAATAAAAAATCAGGGTCAGATATAGTTAAGGTAGCTGTATCACTACCTACATCTGTATCTTTTATATTTATATCCGTTATACAAGACTTTCTTTCAAGGGATAATTTCTTACCACTTATCCACACATCATATACTGGTGTTAGCACTGCATCACTTTTATATGATGTTTTAAGTCTAGGTTTTTTCTTCTTTATAATTTTCTTTTTACTCGACATTTACAAGTTCCACCACCTCTTCATAGTTGGGTATAGCAACCATATCTCCAACTTCTATATTAAATTCTGAACGATATTCAGGGTTGGCATCTAAAATAGCCCATCTTAAGGCACTTTCTCCATAGAATTTATATGCAATACCATCTAAAGTGTCTCCCTCACACCATTCATAATAGGTATAATTGTCCTCTGAAAAAGTTGCTCTAGGTCTTAGGGATAATAAGTCAATTCCTTTATCAGAGTTATAATACATATCACTTGTCAAATATCTTGAATTTTCATATACTGCCATAACTTTATACCTGCCTTACACTTATTGTAAATCTAGTCATTATTGGGTTTCCATTTTCATCTATCCATTCATCATTGACTTCTACTTTAGTTACTACAAGGGTTCTATGATAATAAGCATAAACAAAATCCATTGTCGGAGGTACAAATGTACCATTATTCTTTTCAGGTGGCAAAAAACCATATAGAAATTTTCTAGCATTTTTAATACCTCCCTTACAAGGTTTCTCATAGCAAAAAAGCTCAAAAGAGAACTCTCTAGCTTCACCACCTGTATATTGTGTTAGAGGATAATTCATACCAGGACTTTCTATAGATTGATATTTAGCACTCTTACTAAATGTTATAGAAGAGGGGTTAAACTGTGCATACAGTTTAACCTTTGTGTCATTATTCCTTAAGGTGCATTTAGTCTTAGCAGTAGCATACTTTTTACCTTTAGCACCTTTTGGCACATACAAGGTTAAAGCAGTTTCCTTTCTAATGGACTTTTTCTTGTTAGGAACTGTTTTCTTCATAGATTTATTATTCTTTTTCTTCTTCTTACTACTTGACTTACTTGACTTATTTGCCTTTTTCTTAGCCATAATAACACCTCCTCTATGCTAATTCATAATTAGTCATCTTATCTATTTCCTGCTTTCTCTTAATCTTCTTCATAACAAGTTCTGCAAATCTCTCAGCTTCCTTTTCAGAACACTCTTTTACATTCAACACTATACTTCCCTGACCAAAAGTAACACTTCTATCCACTTTATAACTGTTAGACTGGTTACTATTAGCATTATTTGTAATAATTTTATCAGAACCTTTAGGATTTTCTGCACTAATTACCCTACTTGCAACAGGTTTAGCTTCTGTATCTACTCTATTGAATGAAACACTTCTAACCACACCTATAAGGGTGCTTAACTGTGAAGTTAAAGTACCTCCTACTTGAGCAATAATACTAGCTGTTCCATTATTATCTACAATATTAGTATTGTTGTTGACATTAGTTATTCCAGTGAGCTTTGTTGCCAATTTGTCAGCTACACTAGAAATCCAACCTATATTATTCTCTAAAGGAACTACAGCTTCTTTACCTGCTTCACCTATTACTGAGAGTGTAGGCTTATCTACAACACCACCAGTAGCAAGTTTAGGAACTTCTAACTTAGAAATCTTTGTAATGCTTACACCAGGAATTTTATTAATTACACCAATTACACTATTTATAGCTTTAATAAAACCATTAATAATACTTACAGCACCTTGAATTACAAAGTTTATTGCTCCTTTAACTGCTCCTGATATAGCATCACCTACAGCTGTTCCTACTTTCTTAAATATGCCTGTAACTTTATCCCACAATCCTTTAAAGAAACCAATTATAGGGTTAAAGAAACCTTTTATAGCCTTGACAGCACTACTAAATATACCACTAAAGAAGCCAACTACACTTGAGAAAGCACTCTTTATTCCTCCCCAAATACCACTAAAGAAACTTCCTATTGCTCCAAAGACTGTTTTAATTACACTTACAGCACTACTAAATACCCCTCCAAAGAAACTTGCTATTCCTTGGAATATTGCAACTATGCCATTCCATAGTCCTTGGAAGAAACCTATAATTGGCTGTATAACGTTTGAATTTATCCATTGTACAAAAACAGTTATTAAGGCTCTTATAATTTCTACAATTTTCATTACTATTTCTACAACCTTTGAGATTATAGGGAATATATATGTAGAAAAGAAGTTTACTATTGGATTTATAACATTAGTATATATCCAGTTAGCAACTGAACTAAAGAAACCAGTAATGGCACTTACCACACTAGAAACACCTGATACTATACCATTCCACAATCCTACAAAGAAGTTCGCTATAGGTTGTATTACATTAGTGTATATCCAGTTACCTATGGTGGAGAAGAAACCACATATTTCATTCCAATATTGCTTAACAAGTACTACTACAGTCATTACTACAGCAACAACAGCACCTACTATTGCCGCAATCGCAACACCTATACCCTCTATAGGAGCTAAAATGATAACACCTATTGTTGCAAGGGCTACACCAATAACCATCAATATTTCTTTTATCCAACTAAACCCTTTCTTAAGCATTGAAAAGAAACTACTAAAAGCAGTTACAAGACCACCCACTACAGAAGCAACACCTGCCAAGGGTGAAAATCCTGAAAGAACAGTCTCTAAGGTTTTTCCTATACCAGATAGACTAAATCCATATTCTTGAATACCTAAGATTATTAGCTGAACTGTATCAGATATACCTTTACCTAATTTAGATACAAAAGGAAAAATCTTTCCAAAAACTTTAACTACACCTTTACCTACTTTACCTATACTACCTGCAAAAGTAGAAACAGTTGCTACTAACTTACCTATATTTCCAACTACTCCTAAGACTTTATCAAGACCTTTGAGTGCCAAAGTAAAGAGAATAACGTTATAGGTAAATTTACCAAAGCTATTACCAAATTCTTTCCAAGCATCTAAGTCTCCTGATGTCAGTAAACCTAAAAAGTCTGTAAGTTTATTTAAAAATGTCTCTAAGAAAGTTCCTTTAGTCTCATCTTTCAATCCTGATAAGAAAGACTTAAAGCTATCATTTGCTTTCTTCCAACCCTCTTTAAAACCTGCAACAAAGGCTTCCATTCTAAACTTAAGGTCAAATATAGCTTCTATTAAAGGTAATACTCCTAACTTTCTTGCTTTTTGGAACGTGTCATCACTAAGAGTATAATTACTCCAACCCTCAGATAATGCTTTCATTACAATTTCTACTTTAGCAATACCAAGTGTAAGCCCACTAAAGAAATCATCTTGTTCTTGAAGTTTGTGCATCTTAGTAACCATACTATCAACACTGCCACTAATCATATCATTAGCATCTGCAAAACTCTGCTGTACACCTTGAACAAAACCAGTAACATTTGTTCTTATTCCTGCAAAGTCACTCTTCCACAAAACAGCTAAAAGACCTACTACAGCCATAAGAGGTAGCATCTTGGACATAATAGTTTTTATTCCAGTGCTAAACAATCCTGAAATACTAGTAAATTGTTTTCCTGATGCTATGAGCATTAAAGTTAAACCACTAAAAGCAGATGTTAGTTTAAGAACTACACCTACTCCCATTAAAAATACTCCTGCTATAGCACCAAAAGTCATCATCAACTTAACTAACTTAGGGTTAGTACTGCATAAGTTAATAAGACCTTTAATAAATTTATTTAAAAGTTTTGAGACTTTAACAATAGGATTTACAATTATGTTTAAACCATCTGCTACAGTCTTTCCTAAAGAAGCTAATTTGTCAGGATTTAACTTTATAATAGAATTAGCCATTCCTACAAAGCTCTTCTTTAATTTGTCGAACACTCCGTTGTTAGCAATAGAATAGTAAACTTGTGTAAAAGCATCAGAAATATTTGATGCAACACCTCCCCAAGTCTTTGACATTTTTTCTGACAGGCCTGTAAGTCCTTTATTCTCAACCATTTCAACAATATCATTCATTCTACCCTCGGCTGTTTTACTTACACTATGACCTATAATATCTTCAATATCACCCATATCAAAAACAGTTCTCATCTGCTTCTTTTCGCCTGAACCTATGTAGTTCTGAATAGCCATCTTAAAACGTTCATTCTGAACCTCAGGTTTAAAAGATTTTAAGTCTGTAAGGAAAGCTAAGAACTCCTGTCTAGTTCCTGTAACAGCTCCCTTAGTCTTTTCAAAGGCATTTATCCCTTGAGACTGTAATGTTACAATCATATCTTTAACATCACCAACTTCAAGAGGACTTTTCTTTGAAAATTCAAATAAACTGTTTAAAGCATCTTGAGACTTTTTAGCACCTTTCTCAGCACCACCAAACAAGGAAGTAAGTGTTACATCAAAATCCTCAAATTCACTACCTATATTCTTTGACTGATTTAACACATTACTAAAAACACTCATTATACTTCCACCTGCTTTTAGGAATGAGTTACCTATTCTATCTGCTGTAACAGAAAGAGCAGATAAAGAAGCCATCTGATTTAAAGAACTGCTTGCCTTATCTGCTATATTTGTAAGGTCATTCAGGGAATTATAAGCATTGTTTAACCCTGATGACATATTATCAGTGAGTGATAAGACCAAATTTAGAGCAAAGTCCATTATATTCTCTCCTTTCTATAATAATTACATACTTTCTTTATAAGAAGATTTTTTTGGACTTACTCCACTATCACTACCACCATCACTTTCTGCTTTTATTTGTTTTCTAATTCTGTCATTAAAAACTCTTCTTTCTGTACAAGGTAAATCCCAACACTCTTTACTTCCCCAATGGTAAAAGTAAGCTAGGTTGTGGATTTCCATAAGTACTAAATCTATAGGACTATTTATAAGTATGTCACTACTTATAAAGTCACTTAGAAAAAATTTGACTGACCTATTTCTCCTGAAATATCAGCTCCACAATTAGGGCAGTTGATTTCAACAGACATATCCAATCCGAAATTATTTTCCTGAATTAACTTTTCAATATAATCTCTATCTCTTAAGGACAAATCAGCAATATTGTCTGAGAAAATAGGAGTTCCATCATTAAACTTCATTAGTCTAGTCATCATTAAAGTTGTGGCTGTAGAACCATTCTTTTTAAATAATGGCACAACTATCTCTCTATCATAGCCATTTAACAATCTTAATGTTCCATCTCTGTGAACATTGCCTTTTTTGTCTTTATAACCTCTAGGTAATGTAAACTCGATTTTATCAAGTCCATTAAAAGGAATAACTGAAAACTCATCTGTGTTAACCACTGTTGTAAGTTTTGATTTACATTCAGGGCAAGTGTGTACAAACTCAATCTCCTTACCTTTAGATAACTCTCTAATCTTGAAAGCCATATAATCTAAATCTCCACTATACATACTACGAATAACTTCTCCCCATTTCTTAGTTCCAAGCTCTTTCTTAGTAAGTGTGCCTATTTCAGTAACACATCTTTCAAGTAACACATTGATAAGTTTACCACCATTCTGTCTTACTTCTGCTTTGTTAATTGCTTCTTCATCTCTACCAGTCATTTCACGATAAGAAAAAGTAGTGTGTCTAATACCAGTATCAGGGTCAACATATCCTGCTAAAAGAGGTACATCTCTGACAAATCCATCTTCATCTACTGAGATTTCACTTAATTCAGGTGCTTCCTCTTCATCTAACTGGTCTAATAACTTTTCAACATCACTTCCATTTGATTTCTTCAATGCCATATTTCTTTCCTCCATAATTCTAATAATTTTGTTGCAGTTTATACCCTTAATTTAACACAAAAACCCCACTATTGCAATAGCAGGGTTTTTAAAGGAAATTTATATGGATTTATCCTCTTATAAGAAATACTCAAATTGCATTGTGAGTGTTTCAATAAGAACATCATCACTTGTGGCATCAAGGTCAGCCAGTTCATATTTGCTAAACCAACACTCTGCACACTTAAAAGTACGTCTTATCTTACCAAATCTATCTACGATAGAAATAGTAACAGTAGTTCTGTAGTCTCCCTCACTGGCTGTAATTACTTTTTCATAGAGCTTCATACCCTCATTTGTTTCGTACATACCTCTTTCAAAAGTAATTTCACCAACTGTTTCTCTACCAGGGAGCTTATGTGTGTGGTCATACATTGCTTCAAGGTATTCAACAACTGCGATTTCCTTACTAAGTCCTCCGACTTTCTGAAATCCCATCTGTGATGTAAGACCCTCAATATTGACCTTAAATCTAAAACCCTGTAATGGGTCTTGAGAAGCAGTTCTAGCCATTGCGTAAGCCTTATTTACCACTACAGACTTAAACATATTGTAAAACTTATTCATAAATCTTTACCTCCTAGTTCTGAATTGTATGAGCCAACTTAATAACAACAAATTCAGCAGGTCTTGTTGGAGCATAACCTACTTCAATATTTAAGATACCATCTTCAATAGTAGCTTCTGTATTGTTTATTGAATTTATATTTACATAGTAAGCTGTATCTTTATCACCTACAAATGCCCCTGCAAGTCTTAAGTTCTCTAACACATCTCTACAAGTAGCATCTAACTTGTTCCACAAATCTTCTGTGTTTGGTTCAAACACTGCATACTGTGTCCTAGCATATAAAGTCTTTTTTATATACAGATTTAAAAGAATGTCCGAAACATATCTCATAGTAGTATCATCATTAAGACCTCTAGCTCCCCAAATAACAATACCCTGATTTACTCTAGGCATAATACTTACAACACCTATTGGGTTAAGTACATCAGTGTCTTTTGAAGTAAGTGTCTTTTTCATTGAAACAAAGCCATTTACATATGCTTCAATACCTGCAGGGGCTTTAAATACACCTCTGCTATCAATAATTCTAGCATAAACACCCATTGTGTGACCACAAGCAGGTACAGTTTTTAAAGTATCTGTTAGTGGGTCATTTACTATGCCCCAAGGGTAAACTAAAGCACCATTGGTGATAGGTGGTTCATAGTTTTTATTAGCATAAGTCTGTGCCAAAGTTGCAGTTCTAAGAGTAACAACATCTGTTACTGTAGAATTAAGAGGTGCGTCCAAAATTGGTAAAGCATTGTTGTTTGTACAGTATTTTATAAGTCCTACTTCTGCACCAAGTTCTGTAATTCCTGGTATTGAGACCATTGCAACCTTATCTATAACACTATCCAATCTAAAGATGAAAGACTGTTCGTTGCTCAAATCAGCATATTCTCCTGTTGCTATAGTACCACCGTCTTTTCCACCTGTTAGGTGTACTGTACCTGACACAAATTTAGGGTTTTCCAGTGTTTCATTAGGATTTGATGCTTTTATCCACTTATTTGCCACTGAATTTGAGTTTATTTTTTCAACCACATTTTTGACTGTAACATTAGGAATAGTAACCTTATTATCTCCTAAAGATACTGTTACATCAAACAATTCATTAGCTGCACTCCAATTAATTGAAGCACTTACAGAAATGGAAATGTTATTGCCCCATGTACCCTCTGATGTGGCAAATATATTACAAGGTATCTTAGCATAAGTTACCAATGAAGCAACAACAGCATCAGATTTTATAGCACGAACCACATATAACTGACTACCACCATTAGCAAAAAATCCCTGCACTGCATAAGACAAATAAGAGTTTGCCATAAAAGGACTATCCAAGCCATTAGCAAACTTTTCAATGTATTCAGTGAAAGACTTAACCAAAACTGGTGTATTTACTGGGCCTGCAGGTGCAATACCTATCATAGCTCCCACAGAGTTACTTTCTGTAACTTCCGTACCCTTTCCAGTGTTCAAATCTTCAATATAAACTCCTGGTGAATTATACATTTACTTTTCCTCCTTTTCTTTATCTGTTTTTTTCTTTGTTGTTGTTGTGTCTGAATTTACAACCTCTTTTATTGAAACATATCCATCATTACTCAAATTTTTCAAATAAGATGTTATCTGCTTATCCGTAATAGAAACAGTATCTAAATTGGGTGTTCCTTTACTCATAAGCATAAAGGGTGTTCCATCTGCTAAATTACAGAAAATAGGTTGTAAAAGATTATTCTTTATAGTGTATAACATTTGATTTATACCTCCTATTTAATTATTAAGATTGATACTATTATCAATAATCATATCCTCATTATAACGTGTTTCATTATCTAATTCTACCCATATACAGTAAGAAATTATAGTGTGGTAAAGTCTTTGTTTATTTAAAACCAAATCAGACTTCTTTGGTTTTTCACTCATATAACAGTTACAAGACCTCTTTGTACCACCATCATCTATAACATTAAGATTAAAACTTCTAAAGTGTTTCATAAGCCAAGTTCTTGTCATTGTGTTCATATCATCTATATACTCAGCCCAAAAATCTAACTGATATATAAGATTAAAAGCTACAGCACTCTCTTCCATAATAGCTTTCTTAGTCTCTATATCTTCACCCACTTTTACAGGTTCAGCATCATATCTCATAGGGTCAAACTTATAGTCCAAGTTATAAATACTCACACAAGGGAATTTTTCAATCTTGAAATCTTCCTCAGGTTTTCTAACTATGACATTTTCTATAGGCACTAAAACACCATTGGCATTTTTATACTCAACAGTGTTCTTTATCTCTTTAATGAGACCAGTATCTACTTCTTCAAACCATACATTAGCTGACATTTTTATTTCCCTTTCTTACAAATCTCTTCAAAAATTTCTTTCCAGTGTTTTTTAAGGTCATCTTGCACCTCTTCATAAGTAGGTCTTATAAGAGGTCTAGGTGGTATCTTATCAGTACCATACTCTAACCACATCATAATGTTACTAAGTTTTTGACCACTAGCACTATGGCTTTTCCAAGGACTTGCACCTACAATGATAACACTTCCTTTTGTAGATGACTTTACTCTTCTAACTGAAAGTGCTTCTCTTAACTCACCTGTCTCTATATAGATAGTGTCATCACCACCTTTAAGGGCTATGGTTCTTTCTGCTAAAGGTTTCCACCCTAAATCTTGTCTGTCTATGTGGTCTCTTAATTTTTGGAGAATGTATTCACCATCTTCATAAAACTGCTGTTCAAAGGTAGGTCTTACACTCACTGCCAAATTTCTAAGATGAATGACTGCTCTATTCCAGTCACCTGTCATTTCCAGTGAAAAATCACCCACTATTCATCACCCACTTTAACAGGTTTATTTATAATAGGAATATCCGTTTCAGTATATATTCTAGTGTCCTTATACTCTATAGGGTCAACTGCTTCTTCATACTGAACACCATCTCTTTCTATAAATAAACCTCTGTCTGAATAATTTTTAACAAATTTATCTCCATTTATTACTAATTCTTCTGTTACTAACACTTACTATCACCCCTATTCCCACACAGACATTTCCTGCTTATACCAATCTTCATCTTTATACCAATCTAAAGGCTCATACTTACTATCTTCAAGTGGTTTAATTTTGTCGGCATATACAGACCAGTTTGTTGCTGTTTTAAGCTGTTCTAATAATGTTTGAGTAATGTATATTTCTTCAATGTTTGGAAAAACATTAGTGCTAAGTAATCCAGGAATATTTTTAACATTTCTTAATATCAACAAATGTAGTTTTCCTTGAGTGAACATTTCTCCACTTAAATTAGTATAAGAGCAATCAAGGATTTCCAAAGTATTTTGTTCATAAGTTTGTTTACCTAAATCCTTGTTTTTAGGCATAATAACCCTTTTCAGTTTAAGTGATTGAAAAGCAAACCAAGAACTATTAGTTGTATATACCTCAGGCAAGATTAGATTTTCTATAGCTGTTCCAATGATTTCACCTTTTGTCGAAGCATTTACTTGTTGTACTTTAGGTAGATACAAGTGTTTTAACCCAGTACAATTATTAAAACAACCCTCCTTTAAGATTACGCAATTATCCAGTCTTATCTTTTCCAATGAGGTCATACCTTGAAACGCAAAATTCCTCAAAGATACAATGGCACTGTTTGAAAAACTTCCTAGACTATCTTCAAAAAACCACTGCAAAGCATTTGTTTCATTGAGTGTCCTAACAGCATCAACCAAATCATCTAAAGGGGCATCAGCTTCTAAGTAAATACCCTTGTCCTTTAAAATGTCTCTTAGTTTACTTCTAGTGTGTTCCATTAGTAATAAACTTTCTTCACTTATCTCAGCCATCTTCACTACCTCCAAAAATTAGTCTAATTAACTTATCTGCATCAAAAAACTTCTTGCGTAAGTCTACTACTGGTATATCACCCATCTTCAAATCTTCTGTACACTCAAATTTGTAGAACATATAGGTGTTTTCCACAAAAGTCTTAGGTGAGATATTATCAATCTCATAAAAGGTGTCTTTGAACTGAATTTTACCTTTACGCAACTGGGGTAAATTTTTATTACTTACATCAATCCCATTCTCATTAAGAGACTTAAAAGGCACAGTAAATATAGCAACACCTTTAATTGTCTCAACATCTTCTTCACCCTGAGTTGGTGTAAGTTCGACCTTAGCAATTAAAGGTATAGGGTCTAAATACTGTCTTTGCTTCACTTCATTATAAACACCTAAATCTTTAGGCTCGAAAATAGGATAGAATAATATCCCATCATTTTCTTTGCCATTATTAAACATCACATCAAACACTTCATTAGTTCCATCATAAAAGGCTTTCCAAATGTCTTTATCCATAAAGCACCTCCTATATTTCTAACTCGTCTGTGTTTTGAAGTTCTGCAAGTGTTGTAAAAGACTTTTCAGTGTAACCAAATACTTGATTTCTTTCTATACACACCACAGCTATATAGTATGTCTTTTCTGCTTCTAAGTCCTTTACTTTATACACGTTATTTCTTATGTTTGAAGTCCTCTTAACAAGTTTTGCTTTCTCATCAATTTTATCCTGAGCATAAGCACCCTCTTTGTACTTGTCAACAATAGGACTATCACTCACATATACTTCATAACGTCCAAAATGGTTGACATTAGAGACACCCCAATTAACATCTGCACTTTCAGTAGTTACATTATTTATTTTTAAAGTAACCTTTGGTGTAGGTGTTAGTTCATAATTCCTCTTAGTAAAGTGTCGGTTTACTAACAAAACATCATAACTCTGCACACAACCACCTGAACTGTCATCATTAACCCAATTTTCATATTCAGTTCTAGCTTCTTCTGCCAACTTCATATAGTGGTCAAATCTTTGTCCTTGCTGTAACTGGTTATTGTTATCAGCTACCAAGTTTACTTGTTCTGCTCTTAAAACAGCCAGTCTTAAATACATATCAATTTTTGATAACAAGATTATAGGATAAGCAGAACCATCAGGTAAGTCCTCAAAGTCGGTAATATCAGGAAAAGTCCTAGACATACTGACTTTGAGTGAGAGTTTAAGGTCATCATCAGATAGAGCAATCACAGCACCATCTTCAACTCCACTTTCTTTGTTAGAAATATTAACACTGTCTCTAAGCACCTTGACTAACTCTTCTGTTGTCATTTAAACACTCCACCTTTCTTTTATTCTTAAAGAGGTAATAAAATATCTGCCTTTGATAAACGCATCTTTAATTCATTAGGAACGTTGTAACAAGCTCCCTGCTTAAATTCATAGCAGACACCTGCAAACCAACACTTGTGGTCGCATCTTAATTTAATTCTAACATTCTTTTCTTTTGCCTGATTTGAATTGTCTACTGGTGTTTCATCAACTTCTAAACCAACTCCATTAGCTTCTTCATTATTTACTTCCACAACTTCATCTTCTTTAGGTTCTTCTGTAGTAACCTCAACATTTGAAGCTGTTTCCACCTTTACTTCATCTTCTTTTACTTCTTCCTTTTTAGTACTAGGCTTTTTAGCTGTACTTTCTGCTTTTTTAACTGACATAATAAATTCCTCCATAATTCTAATAAAGGGAGAGATTAAAGTCTCTCCCTTATTGGTGTAATATCTATATAATATTTTAAAGATTAAGCTGTTTCCATAACAACACCATAGTCATTATGTAATAAGCCAGTTCCCCAAATTGCATACCAAGCAATAGAACGAACTCTACCGAAATCTTCAACTCCATTTGTTCTAAGTTCTACTGGTAAAGACCAGGCAAGACCATAGTAAGCATCACCAAAGATAACAGACTGGAAAATATCAGTATTTGTAATTGCAGGGTCAGTACCATCACCCTCAAAACCTTTCTTTAAGTAGTTTTTAAATGCAGGGTCATCTTTTCCTGCTTTACCATTACACATAAGAGTTGTTTCAATGAAACGTGTGTCATCAATACGTCCGATTTCACCAGTGAATAACTGTTCAGGTGCTCCATAGTTAGAAGCATTTATCCAAGCACTATCATCTCTGAGTGCCCTTGACTGATGAGGGTGTACGAAACAAATCCAGTAAAGGTTCTGATACTTAGGTGCATTATTTGTAGCCAAAATTTCAATAGCATCTTTTACTGTTGAAACCTTTAACTGACAAGTAGCATCAATATCAGCTCTCTGTGTAACTGCTGTTCCATCACCTTTTCTTGCAAATACAACGTTTGTTCCACTTAAAGCAACATCTCTTAATTCACAATCCATAACAAGTGCATAGTCTCTTGCTAAAAGAGTTGTAGATGTAGCCATAACATCATCAAATGATGACTGAATAAGTAACTCGCTGTTTGATACTGCGTTTCCGTGTTCAGAAACAGTAATCTGTTTCATAGAACCACTCAATGCCTGTGTTGTGAGCTTCTTCATTTCTTCTAAAGCTCCACCTAATTTCAAATTATCATATGTGAGCATTGAGATTGTAAGACCAGGTTCTACACCTAATTCTGTCTTAACTGTAGCAAACTGACTAAAACGCATAATAGGGAGAGCCTTAAACTCAATTTCTTTAGAGTAAACCATTCTTACTCCATCTGAAAAGAGCTCTCCTCCTGCTGTCTGTCCTGCCTTTGTTGCTACTGTTGTATCAGCAAATACATTAACTGCTGAAAACATTGTTGAAACCATTGCTTTTACTAAAGCAAAAATTTTCATTACCTGTGACATTGCACAATACCTCCTTGATTTTAAATATAAATGCTTAGTTCTTAATTATTTAAGACCTAACTGTTTTCTAACTTCTGCGTACTCTTTAGAACCAGGGTCAAGTGAAGCTAAATATTCATAAGAATATTCTGTGTCCTGAATACCTGACACACTAGGATTTGTAGGTGACTTAGGTGTTCCTTTTTTCTTCTTAGTAGAGCCACCTGATGTAATACCTAACTGTTCTCTGATACTCTTACTTCTTTCAAGAGCTGTTTCAACAGAAGCATCAATTTCCTCTATTGTTGTACCTAATACTAATTCAGGTACTAAAATCTCATCTTTTAATTCAGCCATCTTTTCAGCCTTATATGTCTTAACTTTGTACTCTTCTTCAAGTTCTTCTCTAACTCTCTTTTCCACAGCTTCTTCATCTACTGAGGAGTTCTTGAGTGCTTCAAGTTCCTTGTTAGCATCTGCAAGCTGTTCTCCAAGTTTAGTCTTTTCACCTTTAAGTGTCTGAACTTCTGTTTTTAAAGTGGCAATCTGTTCACTGTCACCACCATTAGCACTTGTTAATTTCTCTTCGGCTTCTTTGACTTTCTTTTCCAAAGTTCCAATTATAAGTAAGTCATCATTGTGCTGTTTTGTATACAGCTCAATCTTTTCTTCCAACTTCTTAATCTTAGAGTACTGCTTCTCTTTCTCTTCCTTTCTTGCCTTAGAAATTAAGTCCTCATAGTTAATGGTTGGTTTAGTAGGTTCTGTTTGTGAACCTCCCTCTTCTCCATCTCCTTTAGTTTCTTCTGCAAAGACTTTCATAGAAATTTTTGAAGCAATTCCACTTTCAAAAATAGGTTTCTCCATAAAATACTTGTTGATAGCTCCTGCAATAATACCACGTTTGTTTCGCATAGTAATACCTCCATTTATTCTTGAATTTATTTTTATACTACCACACAAAAAATTCAAAATCTAGTACTTTTGTAAAGTTTGTGTGGTGTTTACCACTTATTCAGCAACACCAGTGTTTTCACCACCATTTTGACCTGTTACTTCTTGTCTCACTTGTTCTACTGCTGTAGAACCATTAGTCATACCACTATTAACACCACTGTTAAAGTTATTCTGATACCAAGCTGTCTGCAACATAGAGTTAAAGAGTTCAGGGTGTTCTTCCCTTTCTTTATCTATTTCAGCCAACTTATTATCTATATCATCTTTACCAAGTCTCTTCATAGCTCCGTGTCTACATTCAAGACCTAAAAGTAATTCCTGCTGTATCTTCTGTAATTCTATAAGGTCATCTTTAGGTAAAGTATCAGGTAAATTTACCTCTGTCTTTAAAAAGTCTTTCATAGGAACACTTTCAGGCTTTTCAATTAGACCCTCTGCTAAAGAAATGTATAAAATCATCTTATTAATTAATTCAAGTCCAGTCTTTGTACACTGTCTCTTTACCTTAGTTCTGTCAATTAAAGGTGCGTTCATATACTGCAAAGCAACACCACTAGTGTTACTGATAGCACTTGCTCCTCCTAACACTGTTTCAGGAATAGCACCTACTTCGCACATAGAGGTCTTTAGGGCATTTGTGTAGGTGTTACTTGCTATTAAGTCACCATTAAGACCTAAGTTTTCTACTTTACTATCTTTTGGCAATCCTCCCCAAACTTTGTTAGCACCTTTTTCAAGATTTCCAATCTTAGCACCATACACTAAAGTAATAGGTGCTGAATGATAGTCAATGACCTCTGACACATCACTCTTTTTAGTGTTGTATTCAATATTCAAAGGTATCAAGTCATCAAGGTCTCCTGCACCATAAGAACGTCCTGCAATAATAAAGTTCTTTATCTGTACAAAAGGAATAAGACCATAAGGATTTTCAAATGTATCAAGTTCTTTATCACCTTGATATACTTTTATCTCATCTTTAGTCCAAAACTCTTTATACATTACTGTTGTTTCAGATATTCTATTTCTTAAAATCCCAGTGTTCTTCTCAACTCTGATAGGGTACATAATCAGTAATGACACCAATTTATCCCTATCGTGGTCATCAAACTTAGGAAATACATACTGTGTAGGAATACAACTAATCTTAATTTTTCCATTAGGATATTCTTCAAATGGGTCATCTAATTCCTCAGGTGATTGGTACTGAACTTTAACCCAAGCCTCACCAGTGATAGATTTAGTCTGACCTAATTCAACACAAAAGTCATCTCTCTTGTTATAGTTCCAAACAGTGTTTAAATAATCTTCTTCTGTCTGTTCTGTTAAAACTGTGTTCTGTTCTTCTCCCTCAATAAAACCATTTCCATCTACATCAATACCTTTTTTGATGATAGGGTCATTTACTGTAATAGTTTTAGTATTACCAGGAGTTGTCTCTATTGTGAAGCCTGCACCTAATTCAAAGGAAACAAACTTATTTACAAAGGTTCTACAGTAGTTATATGTAACCTGTGCTGTATCATTGCTAGGAATATCTTCCCAGTGATAACCCTCATAAAAATTCCAGGCTTCTCTCATTCTCTCAAGTCTCTTAATCTCAAAATTAGTAAGGTTTCCCTCACTAATAATTTTTCCGATATTCAAACTTTCTTCAAGACCATTATCATATCTTGTTGTAAAATTCTCCATTAAATCTTTACCTCCGTCTAGCTGTTCTTCTGTTTCTGATTGTATAAACTGTCTTTTCATTTCTGTGGTGTTTCATAACATCTGTCCTTGAATAAGTTTCAGTGTTATCTACTTGACCTGCATCTTTAGCTCCCCACACTGCCAAAGCCCAACTATCACAATAATCATCATGAGCACCTCTCTCAGGTGGGTGTGATACTACCAAATTAGAACCACTATAACCTTTCTGTAAGTCTCCCATCTGTTGAGTAAACTTTTTATACTCTGTTGTTTCTACTGTCTCAGCATTTCTAGGAAATCTAGCTCTACCAGTGTTTATTTCAGTCTGTAAGTGCTTATATATCTCCGACTTACTCTTTGTACTAAAAGTAAATAAAACCACATCATACTTGACATTTGCTCTTATACGTTGACCTAGACTTGCTTCTCTAGTTGCATCAATAACTAATCTCGCAATTTTAAAATTCTTCAAATAGTCCATAATCAATGTATACTGAACTTCATAGTCCTCTGCATCTTCTGGCTTTATTTCTTTCCAGTCTTTTAGGTATGTGTTGTAAGCTAAATAGATAATATCTTCCCCAGTTTCTTCATCAATACTACTCTCCATTAAGACAGGATTATCCCAGTCTACTTCAACAATAGTTATAATAGTGCTATCTGCTTCATTTCTATTTTTGCTACTTCCTCCACCCACATCAATTCCTGCAACGTGTGTTGCAAGGTGGTCTTGTGGAACTCTACCTAAAAATTCATCACCACATTCTTTCTCAAATTTATCAATGTCAACAAACATACCTCTTGAGATTATCCACTCTAAGTTGTAAGACATTCTAAATTCATCACTTGTCTCACCAAGAGACCTTTTTTCTCTCTCAATGTACTTAGCATATTTAGGGTTATACTTCATAACAACCTTATAGTTATACTCAAAGTGGTTTCTAATACGCAATTTATGTTCCTCATAATCTTTTTTGTTTCTCTGAATTGCTTCATAAAAATCACCTTTAAAGGTAGTCGCAGTACCTATCTTACATATGGTTGCGTTGTATGCCGCCCCCATAGGGTGAATTGATTTTCTTATCTTGTAATTACTTATATCCTGAGCTTCTTCACAGATGATGAACTTAAAACTTTCACCCTCGATATTACTTCCATCAGAAGCAGATATGGCAGTTACAAAACTTCCATTACTCAATGCACACGTTTGACCATTAGATGTTGAGAACTCCAATCTAAAGTCAGGGTCATTTAGTACTTCTAGGCTTTCTTTACATTGTAACCTCGATTTCATTCTACGATAAGTAATCTGAGCCTGCCTTTGTGATGGGGCAAAAATACCGACCCAAAATCCATCTTTAAAAGATTGTAGTCTTGGGTCATTTAAAAACATAGGCATATTAGCAAGCTGTGGTAATATAATCATTAGTCCACCTACTGTTATAGCAATGGTTTCTGTCTTACCACTCTGTCTACTAAATAGTGCTGTTATTTCTGCACCATCATTTTCTAATACTGACCTTATTATGCGTTTTGAGAACTGGGTTTGATAAGAATACATTACTCTTCCTGAATATACCTCGCAAAAATTGTATATTCTATTGACTAAATCAGTGGTGCTAATTCTTCCTGCAAAAACTCTCTTTACTCTAATATCTGTAAAGAAATCCATAATAACTGCTACGATAATTTGTACTTCAAGGAGTATTCTTTCAAATAATTTCACCTTTATCACCTCTCAATTCAATAAAAAGGTAAAGACTTATTCATTACAAATAAAATCTTTACCTTAATTTATCATATATTAACTTAAATTGCTAGTATTTCTTCTTTCTCACATTCCCTCTTGATTGTATAGGTCTATTATAATAACCTTTATTTGGGGTCAGTTTTGGGTCTATATTCCTTTTGCAAAGTCTTATGACTACTCTACAAGTATTAACACTAAACATTCCGATATGACACTCTTCAAGTGTTAAGTGTAACTGTTTTGCTAACCACTTATAGGCATCACTCTTAGTCATTCCACTATTCTTTTGCATCTCATAAAAATACTTATGTGTTTTTACCCTAATTTCTCTTAGCTCTTTATCTGCAAGTCTACCTAAAGGAACATTAGTATTCTTATGACACCCAACATATGCGTCACACTTTGGAAAACTTCTGCACACATACACTTCTCCATATTGGTGCTTATGGTGTAAAACATTAGAATTTCTAAGTACAGCAGTGTTACCACAGTAAGGGCAAGTCATTAGCACTATTCTAGTGTTATTCAATACACCTAACTCTCCAAAAATAAGGTGATTTCTCTCAAGGTATTTAAAACACTTGTCATACCTACTAACTGGTATGAAGTCCTTATTTCTTACATAAGGCATCTTGTTATCATCAGTGATATATTTTATCCTTAAATATCTAAGGTCTTTCAACTATTAACACCTCCTAAACACTCTGTATATGGTCTTTCCATATGCATCTTGTAGGCTCTTTATCCAGTCTAGTTCTTAAGAAACGTGGGTGTCTAAGTTTTCCAGTGTCTTTAAATATTTCATTGGCTTTTACTTCTACAGTGATTTTACCCTCTAAATCAAGCCTACGTCTTGTAAAGTATTCTCTTTGCTCATCTGAATAACCTCCACACTCGCATACTTCCATAATGAGTAAATCTTGTACATCAGGGTCATCTTCATATCCCTTGCACACATCTACAAAATTATGAACATATCCACGTTTCTTTTCAGGTATTGCTTCTAACTCTTCTTTAGTTATCACAACACCTAAAATCATATTTCCTACTAATCTGTTGTAGTAGTATTTAGTTACTGGTGTATCACCCTCGTAATAAGCCCAATTCTTAGGTGCTTTTCCTTTATACTCTCTTGTAGGTTTATCAAAACGTATTAACACCAATTCTCTTGTTAGGAACTTCTTTATCTTGCTATACTCCCAACCTCTTTTATGATTATAATGTCCGTCTTTTGGTTTAACAATTACTCCCTCTCCACCAGTAGAAACTATTAGCTCATAATAAGCTCTAGGTGTTAAAGGTAGGTTATTCTTCCAACAATTATAAAGGTTAGGGTAGTTCTTTTTATTATCCTCAAGTGATGTAAAATAACTGTCCTCATCAAAGTCATTTATTCTTTTCGCCACTTCTTTATAAAGGTTTGTGGAAAGTGGCTTACCACATTCATAATATTCAACTTCCTCAATATAAGGACTATTTGCTTCTTTTACAGCTAAATGTAAATACACCTTTCTTCTTTCAAGTGGCATCTTTCTTAAGTCAATGCCCTTATAAAATAAAATGTCAAATGCGTGTAAAGATATAAAGCCTTTTTCGGTCTGTCTTTCTATAGCTTTATCCCACAAGCAGTTTAAAGTACTGGAAACTTCTTTAAAAGGTCTACCATTTATAAACATTTCTCCATCAAGAACTGTTCCCCCAAGACTTGGAACATCTATCTCCTTTATCTGTGGAACACTATCTGAGTTTTCTACATAAAACCCAGTTTTCTTGCTTATTCGTCTACTAAATACCCTACAATAACCTCTTTCTATTATCTCATCATTATCCAGTACTTCATCTTGACTTAAAAGATAAACAAGACCTCTTGTTCCGTCAAATTTTTCTTCTATAAAGTCTGTTGTGTTATTTAGTGCTTCATCTTGTTTTTCCTCAGTGTCTAATTCTTTAGCAGTCATAGGTTCATAACCTCTAATTCCTGACAATTTAAACACTTCTGCACTATCCCAATCTTCTATAGAAAAGTCTTGCTGTAACTCTTTATACTTATCAGTGCCTTTAATGGCTACTTTATACACGTTCTCCTCTTCATCATATACCAGAGGTTTCTCAAAATCTAAATTCATTTTATCCTCCTAACATTTACTTCTACAGTAAGGTCTTATAGGTGTTACATATCCTTTAGTGTTAGTTCTCTCAACTTTATAATACTCAAACAGTGCCTTATAATTATTCAACCGTCTTAAAGTATCAATACAACCACTGAGAGCCTCTTTTAATTCATCAAAGATATTTCTTACTTTTTGAATAAATCTATCAAGAACATTCACAATTTTCTCCACACTTAAAGCATCATTTTGTAGCCTATGTAACAGCCAAAGATTTCTCCAACTATTGCTGTATGTCATCAGGGGTGTTATCTCTACCTGCAAGTTCTTTCTCTACCTCTCTTTCTTTCTGCATCTTATACTTACGCAACTCTTCAAGTTCTCTAAGGTATCTAATCATCTGACCATAGTATACTTTAGTTCTTGTTTCCGTAGTTAAATTAATTACATTTTGACAATAAGTAATCATTTGCTCCACAGTAAAACTGTTAGGTATCTCAACACTTTCTTTTTTCTCTGCTTCTATACCTAATTCTTTCTCAATCTCACACTGTCTGCGAGCCTTTTTAAAAGTAACATCCTGCACTCTTATGTTTCCAGTAGTTGTAATACTCATATTTACCTCCTAATCTGTTGTCTTTGGTGGTTCTTCTACTTTAAGAATATTTAAAGCAAAGGCTTCTCCTAAAGGGTCTTTTTCTGTATCTTTTACCATATCATCAATATCTACAAACTCATAGGCAAACTTACCATCTTCCTTTTTCAAGAATGATGTAAACTCCTCTAGGGTGTCATCTTCAAGAATTACCTGAGAATAAATAATAGGGTTAGCAATAGGGAATGTATTTAGAAGTCCAATAGGCATAAACTGAGACTTCATCATTACTTCATCAAAACCTAACTTATAGTCTACACAGTGCATAATTCCAACACTTGTTAGGAACATAACTAAATCATACCCCTTATGTGGGAGTGGGTCTGTAACACCTATTGCTTTATAGTATCTCTTAATGTCCTTTTCTTTTTCTGTACATTGCAATACCTTATTACTGTATGCTGTTCTAACTGTAACTGCAAAATTTAAAGGGGCAAAATTCTCTTCTAAGGCTTTTTCCTCACTGTCAAAGTATTTTGTATGTTCTCTTAATAACTTGTCTATATCCACATCTTTTTGAACTGCTATAGACATTTTTAATTGTTCAATATCAACACATAATATCATTTTATGTTCCTCCTGCATCTTAATAGTACAAAAGGGTAGTAACTAAACTACCCTCTGCTTATGTTTGTATTAAATATCCTAATTATTCAGCTTCGTATTCTGTTCCACAGATTTCACAGATGTATTTTTCTGTATCAGGAGAATACTTTAAGATATGACCACAGCATAAATCTTCTTCATTTACCTCATATGGGTCACTAGGTTCGTGCTGTTCTCCCTCATCATCAATATTTCTCTTGAGTAATTCAATATAAAAACCAATTAACTGTTCATCTGTGTACTCATCAGGAAGTAATTCCATTTCTTCTTCTGTTGTATTATCTCCTATATAGTCTGTAATGTCATCTTCTGTAATCTGACCCTCTTCAATCTGAGCTAAAACACCAGTGATTAACTTCTTAACTGCTTTCTTTCTTTCCTTAGTCATCTTTTCAGGGTCATTAAGACCATCAGGGTCGAACTCTTCAAAATAGCTGTCTGCTGTGATTTCAATTTCTTCCTCATCTTCTGTTTCTTCTACATCATCTTCCACAGTATCTTCGGCATCTTCTACCTCATCATCATATTCTTCCTCTTCTTCATCTGCAAATTCAAGGAGACCTTTTCTTAATGCTTCTGCTAACTTTGTAACTGCGTTCTTCTCTGTAGCTTTAACACCTACATCTGAAAGTGCTTCAATAATATCCTCTACATCTGTATCTTCGGCAATTTCTTTAGCCTGCTCATCAAATTCATCTTCTTTAGTAGCTTTCTTACTTGCTACTTTCTTCTTGCCCTCTTCAATAGAAGTAACCTTTGTAGGCTTCTTTTCTTCTTTTGTTTCTTCTGCTTCAACTTCAACTTTTTCACCACTTAATTCTAAGATACGTTTCATAATTTCATCTCTAGTGCCAGTACACTTAACACCTAAAGAACTTGCGTATTTCTTAAATTCATTGTACTTCATCTTTGACATTTCTTCCACACTTAAAATGCCATCTGCTGTTTCTGTTGTTGCTTCTTTCTTTGCTACTTCTTTCTTTGGTGCAGATGTAATAGCTTTTCCGTCATCTGCTGTAAGACTTTCTTTAATCATTGTAAGTCCATTAATAGTAACATCAATTCCTTTAATAAGTTCTGCTTTGTTCATTTGAACTACCTCCATAAATATAATAATTTTATCTGAGAGTAAACTCATTCTCGTTTACGTCTCGTTTAGTTTAACATTAGTGTTTAACACTGTCAACAACACCACTTTCAAGGTCTGCCAACTCTTTTTCTCTTTCTGTAAGATAAAGTGTTTTCTGTTCAATCTTTACCATTTCAGCATAAAGACCATCAAGTGTTTTCCTCACTTTAGGGTCATCTTTATTTAAAGTCTTTTTAGCAATACTGTCAAGTATTCCATCTTTTCTTACTTTAAGCTCATTAAAAGCTCCTATTAAATTTAACTTAGTGTTGTGAACAACACCTATAGGTATTTTCTGTTCACACACCTCTTTCTTAAAATCTTCTAAGGGTAAGTCGATAATCTTACCTAACATTGACTTCTCTTCCTTTTTCTTCTTAACTTTCTTTGACATAAAATACTCCTTAATACAATTTATTAATTACTTCTGCTAGAACCCAGTCTATTAAGCTACAAATCAATGCACTAAGTAACTGAGCCTTAATCAAGTAATAAGCTATAAGAAACACCAATAAAAATACTATAAGTTTCAAAATAATATCAGTCAGCCTATATAGAAAATGTACAATTCCATATACTAGGTCATATATAAGTATTTCCTTTACTTTATTTTTAAATCTGCCAATCTTTGAGGATTTTATTCTCGCCACTTCAACTCACCTCCTTAAGTAAAAATTCTTTAGCTCTTTTAGAGTATCTATTATACAACTTCCAAAAATTTGGGTTGTGCATTACTCCCTTAACTCTTATAAAGCCAGGTGATGTGTATTGAATGTGGTGTACCATCTCGTGTATACAAGTATCAAGAATTTCCTCATAGGAAAATAAATCTCCTTTAGTATTCTTATAAGGATAAATAAACAATCTAGGCTTTACTTCCTCTTTAGCACTAGGAAAATATCTTCCATAATATGTTTTGCTATAAGGTCTAATTAAAAGGTTTACCTCATCAATAGGTATTCTTAAGTTAGTTAAGTCTGTGATTAGCCTTTCTTTTAACTGTTCTTCACTTCTAGTCATTAAATAACACCTCCACAACTTCTAAGGTATTATTATAACATAAGACTAACCACAGCACAAACACACTAGGCAACCAGTAGGGTACTAGCATATCTTTCTAACTCAATCCTTTTTTCAAGAGTAAGACCTTTAGCAACATCTGTAAGTGCATTTATATAACCCCATCTATTAGGCTCATACTTGTCTGTATTCATTATTTCTATAACCTTTTTAACACTATCTTCCGACACATTAGCTGTAGTCTTAATTCTTGCTATTAAATCTGCGAGTTCTTCATTATCAAGACCTTTAAAGTTATAAGGTGCATCTTCATACTTAGTCTGTTCAATCATTCTACACACCTCATTTTTAAGTAAAGGTACAAGGTTTAAACTTTCCTCAAGACCTTTTAAAAATAAATCACTGTTTACACCTATATGCTTCTGTCTGAACATATTACTTGAGGACTTACTAATTATAAGACCATTTGTACAAACTTGCTTATAGATTAAAAAGTTGATATTTAGTGTACTTCTTCCTACGTCACTGCTATCTATTGTTATTCCTGCAAATAAATCTTCTCCCTCGATAGATAACATTTCTGTATCTACCAGTCTCAAATGAAAACGTTCAGGACTTAAATAACTTCCTTTGACTTTATACTGTGAAATATCTACATTCTTATCAAGTGTCTCCAAAACTTCTGTTGTGTCACAGATAGAATATTTACTTGATAAGATACCTCTTATACTTCCTGCATACTCTCTTATTAAAAGGTCTTTGTTGTAATCAAGTAGCCAACTATTTACATTCTCTTGTGCCAAATCTAATCTTCCAGTGTTTATACACTTTTCTAAATATCTAGCAGGAACTCCTAACTTTGTACCTAATTGTGACATTGAATATCTTGTAAGACCCAAATTCTTCTGTATTGATGCTGTTTCATTGAGTAACGCATTATAACCTACAAAGGTTAATCCTGCATAATCATTTAATCTTACATTATGTGTGCTTGCATTTTTTACAATGTAGTCCGAACACCTCAAATCAATTTCTCGGCTTTTCTCTAATAAAACATCTAACCCCTCAACACTTAATTTTTCTTTCTTCTCTGTTTCTGTACTCATATAAATCTCCTTTCTAACACTAGCTGTAGTCAACTGTTAGGTGTAGTCTAGCACATATAAAAAGGGAGGTCAAAAGACCTCCACTTTCTTATTCAACCTCAATATATACTTTCTTGTATAGTTTAGCTCCCACTCTGTTTTTATGGTGTATATAATAGTCTTTTGCTATCTCCTCAGAATTAAAACTTAACAATTCTTCCACACCTTTATCACTTTCTTCTGTTTCTTCGTGAGGAACACCCATACAATAATCTCTACAGAACACTCTATCAGATAAACCTTTAACATCTAAGTCTTGTAGTGGACTGTCTTTTCTTCCTTTCAGTTCATCTATAAGTTGCTCTGTTGAAATACTTCCTAGCTGAAAATCAAGGTCTTTTACTTCTGTAAATCTTTTATACTGACCTGTGATATTATCTTTTCTGTTAGCAATATAAACACCATTGTCATCTACTGTTGAAAGAAAGTCATCTAAAGGTCTAGTAAAGTGACCTAATTCAGGTCTGCATACATTATCATATGTAACCATAATCACATTTTCATAGCTTATACTTATATTTGTAACATAATAATATGCTCCTTTAAAGTGTCTATATAGACCTCTAGGTATTTTATCTAAATTCATCTTTTATTCCTCCTAATTTTCATAAGCAAATACTGTTCCCTGCATTACTGCGTAAGTCTCTAAAGTATTTACCCAATTTTCCTCCACTGAACTATCATAAAAATAAAGCACATTACTAGGTAACTCATAGCCATTAAGTAAAACCCTCAGTACTCTTATGTAGGTTTCATCTAAAACAACTTGACTGTCTAAAAGACCATTATAAGCAACACTAAATTGTGGTATGTTTCCTTTCCTCTGATATATCACATCAGTTATGTTATTAGGGAAATCCTCACTAGCCACTCTATTAAGTACAACTTGAGCTACCATCTGCTGTGCTGAATAGTTCTCTTCACCTGCTTCTGCTTGACACAGTTTGCATAGCAACCTTATTTCTCCATCATCATAATGGTACACTGGAATTTTAGCCTTGTTGCTCTTCTTCTTTAGTTTTGTGTATTTACCTTTAAGCTCATTATAATCTAAAAGTAAGTTTGTATATTCCTCTCTTTTGTCTGCAAGGTCATCTGACAGCAAATTTTTAGCTTTCTTATAACTTTCCTCATTAGCATCTATCTGTGCTAACAAATCATCATTAACCTTGTTTACTCGGTCAAAATTCTTCTCTGTACCTACATTCAACACTATAAGGATAGCAATTATACATATCAGAAAAGCATAGCCTAAATTATTTCTTATCTTCATTAAATACCTCCTTTGTACTTCAAATAAGATACATAGATACTAACACAAAGGTCTGCTGTTAGCAAATGTAAGCCATTCTTATATAACAAAAGAGACACCCAAAGGTGTCTCCTTAATGAAAGGACTGTTAATTTGTATGCAACCAATATCAACAACTTCCAGTACATAAAATAATAAAAAAATAATCAGCTATTTAGGTATAGCAACCACACATTGACTTTTTGTGGGTGTCTATTTGTTTAATATCCCACGAGTGTTAAGTAAAATACATTAAATACTTGGAGTACTTTCCTTAATAAAAGAATACCGATTTATTCATCAAAACACCTTAAAGGTGTCAGCACAAGAGGGAGGTTTCGCTCCCCACAAGTTAGCCTTTCATCTTTTACTGTAGTAGGTTAGAAACATAGTATCTTTACCTCCACAAGATTACTGCCATAAAATGCTATCTTCTAAGATACCTCTTGCATAAAGGGAATTTCTTCCCTTAATACTTAAGACATAGGGCTTGGCACGAACACAAGATAAAATTAGTATACAATCACATTGAAAGGAGATACCTCCCTTTCTTAATTTTATTTTTTTTTAATTGCCTAAATCTTAAGTATGTGAAAAGTATAGCACACCTAAAATAACTTGTCAAACTTATAAAAATAAATCCTTTAGTTTTCTTTTAGTGTCTACTACAGTTAATGCCATCTTTCTGCATATAACACTAAAATACTCCACAAATTCTTCATCTTCTGCAAGAGCTGTTCTACCACTCTCAATTAAGTATGCGTGTGAAATCTCGTGCATAAAGGTATTATTAAAAAGTACTTTCTTCTCCTCTTCACTCCAATTTTCTTTCTCATCAACATCTGTTGTGATAAGTATTTCCTTTTTGTACTTGTTACAAATTCCTTGACAATCTGCATCAAGGTATTTTAATTCCTCTCTTGTACCAATTTTTAATTTGTATGTAGTTCCTAATATGCTAATATCTGTTTCTCTCATAATTCTCTCCTTAAAACATTCCAGTTGACATTACAACAAAACATCTATAAGCACCTAAGTAGCAAAGAATGGCTAAAAGCATCAGTACAACACACTTCCAAACATTCTTTTCAGATATAATAGTTACAACACTAAAGAAACAGCCTACTGCACACACAAATATAAATAAACCTAACAAAAATCCCATTTACTTATTTACCTCCTTACATTCTTCTAAAAGGTCTAATAACCTTTCAATACTTATTTCTACCTGCTCTGTTCTTAATGAAGAACACTGACCTACTGCATGCTCTTCCAACTTCTTCTTAAGCTGTTCCACCTTTACAACTTCTGCTTCTTTCTTTGAAACTAAGGTAAAATACTCATCTCTAAACCTAAACACTGTCTGTAAACAATAAGAACTATATCCTATAGTATAATAATTATTATCTGGTATATGATATTTTAAGCTATAATAAGGCTCTTCACTGCTACCAGTGACTATTATTTCTAAATCATCTACCTCAATTTTATTCTGTTCCTTATTTTCTGCATTTTCTAAAGTCTCACTCATCACTCTTCTCCTTTCACAATGGCTATGGCTTTCTCAAGTAATAAATTCCAAGTTCTCACACTTCTTCTTTCCTCTGCATTATCATCTCTAGGTGTGTCCTTAAGTTCCAACAGTCTATTCACTATTTTATCCTTACTCTCCACCTCAACATAAATGTGCTGTGACTTAACAATATCAATGCACTTGTCTATTCTCTGTCTTTCTGACCAAGTGTGTATAGGACGTCCATATTCTGTTTCCCCGTCTTTAAAGTCTCTTAACTCTTCAAGCAACTTTTCTCTGTCTATCAATCCACCTTTGGGTTTTGCTCTTCTATTCCATCTAATAAGGGCTTCTGCTACACTCTGCATTTCAGCAGTCTGTGTCCTACAAGTCATTGCTGTACACTTAATTATAAATCCAGGCCTGTACTCTCTATGACCTATTTTTACTATCTTTGCTTCACTCCCACAAAAAGGGCAGGGTTTTATTAAAGTTTTGTCACATATTTTACTCATTGACTGCTCCTTTCTCAATTAAATAATTACAACAGTGTGGATTGTCATCACTACAAATATAATCTTTATTCCAGTACATAGGACAATCTGCATCACTACCACATCTCTCTTCAAAAGGACAAAAGTCCTCATAATAAGGAAGTTCATCTACTAAAAATCTCATTTTTATTCTCCTTTCTAGGACACCACTTAGGTGATGTTTTTATAGGCACTGTTTCTCCAACATTTCCATAGTTTAAAAAACCCAGGTGCTTTCACCATTCTTTTCTTTTTAAAATAATCTTCTATATACCTTTGATTAGGGTGATTACAATAAAATGCACTTTTTGTATTTCCTGTTTTCTTAAGTTCATAGCAATACTCACAGACCTTACATCTAATATCAATCATTCTACTCTCCTTTACTTTCTTAAACACCAGTACTTTCTAAAATATCCTTAAGTAAGTGTTCAAGTGTTAGATAATTCTCATAGGCTTCTGCCATTTCTTTAGCATAAGTTACTTTCTCCACATCCGATAGTGTTTTATCACACAACCTATCATAAGTATATTTATACTGTTTTTTCCAACGATTTTTATAGCAAGTTAAAATCTCTATAGCTTTATTAAACTTATTCATTTCCTTGTTATTCTCCACTCTTTTTAACACTTCGATTGCTCTCTTCATTCCCTCTGAGAAAAAGTCCTGCTCTTTGTCTAGTCCTTTTTCTTCTGCATATCTCTCAAAATCGGCATAAGCAAAATCTTTCTCCCACTCTAACTGCTCAAGAACTTTTTCATATACATCTTCCTCTATATTATTTTCTACATCATTTTCCTTAGCATCTCTTTCAAAGTCATCTGCAATCTTTTTCAATAGAGGATTGCCACTCTCTCTTAACTTAATAATTTCCTCATCATAATACATACACATATAAATCACCTCACTTTCTTAAAAAACTATACACATTTTAATACATCTAAAAACTTTAGTCAAAACAGCCAAATTCTCCCTATGAGTTCGTTAATATAATATCTT
>OMAQ01000208.1_pt1 | contig 36773 bp, 30 predicted proteins | sample 1673461 | NCBI WGS metagenome assembly OMAQ01 (sample SAMEA103958112, study PRJEB25191) | human gut metagenome | biome: human-associated habitat [ENVO:00009003]; feature: intestine environment [ENVO:2100002]; material: feces | place: Germany | collected 2013/2015
GGACAAATCCCAACGGGCTGACAACAGCTCAGAAGGCAGAGCTTGAAAAGAATGTTTACTTCACTGTAAAGAATGCTGACGGTGCATATTTAAAGGCTGTATCAAAGAACGGCAAGTATGTATATAACGGCAGTCAGACAGCAGAAGCACGTTTTATGCTGACAAACAGCAAGTTTGAACTTACAGAACTGCCGACCGGAAAATATACGATAACCGAAATCAACAATGCTGAGGGTTATCTGCCTAAGACACAGGTCAAGACAATCACGGTAACTAAGGACGCAACTGCAAGTGCAGAGTTTGTCAATAAGGTTATTGTAGGCAATGTAACATTAACGAAAGTCGATGAGGACTATCCCGAAAATAAATTGACAGGTGCTGTATTTACAGTTTATAAATCGGACAAGAAAACCGTAGTCGGCACATTAAAGGAAACCGAAACAGGCGTGTACAGCCTTGAGGGACTTGTGTACGGCGAATACTATGTACAGGAAACAAAGGCTCCCGAATATTTCGTCCGTGATGTGAATTTCTACTATTTCCAGATTGTAAATGACGGCGAAACCGTAGAAGTTTCCAACGATGAGCTTGGCAAGGGTACGTTTATCAACTCGCCTCAGAAGGGCGAAATCAAGATTGTAAAGACCTCATATGATAACAAAGTTGAAGGCATACATTTTGAAGTAACCGGAAAGACATACACAGGTCAGTCATTCAGTAAGATATACACTACTGATGAGAACGGTATAATCCGCATTAACGATTTAAGAGCCGGTGAGTATACCATACACGAAGTTAAGGATGAAGCGTCAGCAGGCTATCTTTTGCCCGAAGATAAGCAGTTAACGATTGACCGTGACGGTGCAATGCTTGTTGCCAATATGCACAACAGCAAGCTACCGGACAATCCCCCGACAGGTGCAAGCGAGGACAGCTTTACGCAGACGGCAGTTATTATTATATCAATGGTAATGATGAGTGCTGCTGTGGTGCTTGTGTTCCCGTTATCGAAGCGTAAGAGAAAACGCTAAGCAGCATTAAATTTTATTGTCACCGGGCGGCAGAAAAGCTCTGCCGCCTTTGTGGTGGCAATTACCGGAGGTGCAATATGAAAAGAAATCTGCTATCAAATTCTCATTTTAAATTGCTGTTTTCAAATTGCGATAATATCAAAAATGAGAAAAGAACGGAACTCTACTATTCTCAAAACGAGATACGACTTACTAACTTAGATACCGGAGAGGTTTATTCAACGAAAATAAGGCAAGAGTATTCGGACGAAAGAACAACTTGTTCCTTTGCTATAAATCAATATCTCAAAGAGGGGAATTATTTGATAGAGTATTTATAAGTTTGAAAGTGTGCTAACGGTAGCACAATTGCAGAATTGATCTGTGCTACCTGTAGCACAATTAAAGGAGGGTGAAATGGCAAACAAAAACAAATTGCGGCACAAAAACAGCAAATCCGTCTTAAAGACCAGTCTTATACTTATCTCCGTTATAGGTGTAATCACATTCCTGATTATATCTTATCTGATTTACAGCTTACAGTGCTACGCATACGACAACAACATATCATCGGATAATTTAAATTTGTCGGTGCTGATAAAATCTATGCCATATTGGACTAATCCAACTTTTACAGCACCTTTTGACATCGGTGCGATAATGCAAATGCACGGTTCTGTTTGGTATATTTACGTTGTTGCTTTGTCACTGCTTGCACTTATGCTGTTCAGTAAAAATTACGATGATTACAAAGGCGTGGAAGCCGGAAGTGCCGATTGGGCAACAAAACGTGATGAAAAGGAAAACAGCGATGAAACCGGTATTCCAATCGGAAACAAGTTCTATGTTACCGTTAACAATCCGCATGGACGTTACTATGAACCGCATAATCTGAACGAAATACTAATCGGCGGTCCCGGTGCAGGAAAAACATTCAGAAAAATCAAACCTGATATTATTCAGATGTATGGAAGCTATGTTGTGACCGATCCCAAAGGTGAGCTTTACAGAGATACTGCAAAGCTACTTATGGATAATGGGTACAAGGTGCGTGTGTTTAATCTGATAAACATCAAAAAGACCAACGCATACAATCCGTTTGTTTATATCAATGATGAGCAGGATATTGTTGTTTTGGCAAACACCTTTATTAACGCCTCTGCCGGCGACGATGATAAAGAAGATTTCTGGTCGGGTTCGGCAAAATCATTACTTACTGCAATTATGATTTACCTTTGGAAAGCTGAAGGCGAGGTGAAATGCTTTGGCCGTGTAGTCAGACTGCTTAACAGTATCACATATAAAAATGGAAGAATAGACGAATTGTGCGAATTGGCTCGTTGCCTTAATAAACACTCAATCGAGCATCCTTGTGATGCTGCTACAATTAACTGGAACGGTATCAAAGGTACTCCTGAGGAAACTATGGGAGGTATCGCAAAGACGCTCTCAACACGTCTTGATTTGTGGGCAGTAGAAGATGTCAACGACCTGACTGTAATTGATGAAATGGACTTTGATAACATCGGCGTTGAAAAGACGGCTATATTTCTGATAGTTCCTCCTGCTGATACAACGTACAAGGCTATTTGCAATATGTTCTATTCACAGCTTTTCTCTCGACTGATGTACTGTGCTAATTTCAAGCATAACGGCAGATTGCCATTGCTCGTGTCAGTCGAACTTGACGAGTTTGCAAATATAGGACGGATACCGAATTTCGATAAAATCACTGCCGTTATACGTTCAAACAACATCAGGGTTTGCGTTGTCTTGCAGTCGCTTCCTCAACTAAAGGCTTTGTATAAGGAGAATTGGGAAAGTATTATAGGTAACTGCTCACTGTTTACTTATCTCGGCGCACCTGATTTAGAAACCCGAAAGTACATAGTAGAAAAGCTCGACAAGACTACTGTACGAATAGACACAAGGGGACACAGCCAAGGAACAACAAGCGGCGGCAGCAGTTCAGATAACGAAAGCTATCAAGGTCGTGATTTACTGACTACATCTGAACTGCTAAGAGCGTTCAAGGCTTCACCGAAAATCAAAAAGAAATACGGCGGATATATGATTGAGTTTCTCGACGAATATCCGCCGTTTTGGTTATATAAGTTTGACACATTATCACATCCGCTTATCAGTAAAGTCGGTAGCTCTTTTCCGAGCGGAATACCAAACAATACCGATATAAATGAGATGTATTCTGATAATGAGCAAATACAGAAACTCAAGGAGGTGAAAACAAAAATGGCACAGCTTATGGAACAGTCAGTGTCAGAAGAAAAAGCAATGCGTGAGCAGTCCGAGCAGAAACAGGCGGAACAAGAACGTGTCGAACAAGCAGAACTACAGCGACAGTTTGAAGAAGCCGCAAGAGATGCTCAGCTTAGTGAACATCAGAGCGTGCTTGCTGAAATCGACGAAGAAGAATTGATAGCCGATTATGAAATTCCGACTATCGACGAATTTATAGGATAGGAGGCATCTATATGGCACCAATGTTAGAAGATGAGATTATGCACGATGCTGAAAAGATGAACAGTAAAGTTGCCGGCATAGCTCGTACAGGCAAACAGATATATGACTTCATCGAACAGTTGAAACGTGCGAAAAATGCTGCTCCGGAAAATTTAGATAACGGTTTACCGTTTTCTTTTTCCGGTCAGATTACCGACCTCAGCTATTTCAATACGAATGATATTCTGCCAAAAGAGGTTATAGACAGTATCCCTGATGCTGAACTGAAAGAAGCTGTCATATCCAATCTCGAACTGGCGGAAAAGCAAGGTTTGATTGATGTAGATCTGAATAGCGGTAATATAACGTTGACAGATAGCGGCAGAGAGTATATCAATAATCCAAACTTCATTCGTGCGGCTAACATAGACAAAGCACGATCGGCTATTCGTGCAATGGAAATTCAGCACGGATTGGAAAACGATACAATCAGATACGGTATAACTCTTGAGGGTACAGATCGAGATTTGCAATTCTTCCGATTTGCGTCTAACCTTGACCTTGAAGAAATCACGCTGTCGCCCGATAAGAAAGCGGCTCTGCAAGTTATGGAAAATATCTCTAAATGGGAAAAAGACGGGCTTGTGCAGTACAATTCTGACAACACAAGCATATCACTTACAAAGCTCGGTCAGAAAAAGCTATACAGTGATTTGGCAGACGGTGTTGATTTGATTGACGAATCGGTAATAGCACCAAAGAATCTTTCATCCGGAAGTTTATCAAATGCCGGTGCGGGTAGTATGGCAACGCAAGCAACTTCTCAAACTGCAGTTCAGACTACACAGGTTGCTTCGGCAACTGCTACACAAGCTACTACAGCCGGCGCAACTCAGGCAGCTACTACAGCCGCCACTACAGCCACAACAGCGGCTTCGTCGGCTGTACCGGTTGCCGGTGCAGTAGTGGTTACAACAAAAGTCGTTTCAGATACGGCTAAAAAAATATCAGATGCGATAATTCGCAGATAAGGAGATTTTATTATGAAAAAGGCATTCAGAAAAATAGCAAAGGCAATTTCAATCACAACCACAATCCTTCTTTCAAGCGTATTCCTTGCGTTTTCAGCATTTGCCGAAGGTGGTGGCATTGGCGATGCACCCTCTTCTGTAAACACTGCTACATACAAGACCCTTGTAACACTCGTTTTTTGGGTTGTACGCATAGTCGTGCTCGGCTTAACTGCAATACCGGGACTGATTAAGATTGCACAGGGTGTCGGAAATGAGGATGTGCGTGAACGCAACGGCGGCATATCGCTATTGGTAATCGGCGGTGCTCTTTTTGCGGCAACATTTGCGATTGAGGCTTTATTCTAAGAGAGGTAGATATGAAAAAAATCAGCATCTTTCTTATATGCAGTCTGCTGATGATTTTCGGTTTATCATTTTCTGCCTGTGCGGATGCAGTAACAACCGGTGGAGTAACAGCAACAGCTGTTGCTCCAAGAGCGGTTGACAGCTCAGGAAATATAATTGATGTATCAGAAAATATAAACCACGTTGAACATACGGCTTTTGCAAAAGCAAACGCCACAACGACAGAAACCACCACCACTAAGCCTGCATATAATCAAGAAGAAATGAAAAAAGATCTTGAAGACCTTGGTAAAGAAGATATGGCAGCTTCGGCAGTAGGTATCTTTGCTTGGGTAAAAGGTCTTGTTGACTGGACACAAGGTATTATAAACACACTGGGAATATACATTAAAGCCGGAATAGATAGTCCTTGGGGATTCGATCTTAACGGTTTCGTTGATTTATTTGCACCGTTTTTCAAAACTATCGGATATGGCATACTTGTACTGCTGTTTGGAATTAATTTAATTCATTCTGCTATGCAGTTTGAATTAGTTAATTACAAAGGTGTTATAAAAATTCTTGTAGGGCTTTTATTGGCAAAATTATGGGTAGATTTATCAACAGATATTTGTATAGCCATTATCGATACCTGTACAGATATTGCGTCAAGTGTATTTACAAGTGCTGATGAAATGATAGTTTTTCCGTCATTTGATACGCTTAAAAGCACTGATACGGGATTATGGATTATCGGCGAACTGCTTAATCAGCTATTGGATATTGTATTGCTTGCTCCAATTATAATCGTCGCCTTAGCAATATTAATTATATGCGGGCTCATAATGATAAAATTAATGCTCCGTACTTTTGAGTTGGCGCTATATTGCAGTGTATCACCTGCTTTTTTTGCATGCCTGTTAGGTGATGCGACAAAGGGATATTTTAAGCGTTTTATTGACGGCTTGCTCAGCTCGGCGCTCTCGCTTGTATATATGGGATTAATATATCTTGCAGGATCGTACTGGTGCAAAGTTCTCACAATGAATAATGTAGGTGTAGATTCGCCTATGGACGTCTTGGTTTGGCTGTCTTCGGCCGGACCGAAAGTTTTAGTAGTGCTTGCTATGGGATTTTTAATCTTAAAGCCACCGCTTGCATTACGTCAGCTTACAGGAGGTTCTTAATGATAAAATGCAAAGTAACAAAGAAAATTATGCAGGAACCCGGAACTGTAATGGGCTTTTCAATAGGGCAGGTGATAATGCTGATTGTAGGATGTGCTGCTACAATCGGCACGTTGCTTTTGCTGTGGCTGGTGCTGAAAATCAACATTGATATAATTATGTGGGTCGTATTTTTGGAACTCGTTTTATTCATCGGACTTGGAGTAGTCCGTATTCAAGGGTTGACTGTATTGCAATTTATTGCTTCAAATCCCACAAAAAAGCGACCGTTTGACAGTAAAGGAGTATTCAGTGATGTCGATAATCGATAATTTATTTAACGGCTGGGCTAAAAAGAATGTGCCGTTTGGTTATGATAAACGAATTGTTATGCCAAAATCCGCACAGGATACAATACCATTTTATGAAGTGTACGATAATGGGCTGTTTCTTACCGGAACAAACACATTTACATTGATATTCGCATTTTCAAACATAGATTATTCTTTGCTCCGTGACAAAGAGCAGGAAGAAACCTATCAGCGTTATCAGCGTTTATTGAATGCACTTCCGGTCGAAATCAACTTTCAGGAATTTATTATGAATTCCTCTGTTAATACCGCAAAGCTCAGGGATATACTGATAAGCAACAATGAAGAAATCTCCGGTGATTTACTGGATGATTACAATAAAAATCTCGAAACGTATATCACAAAGTCCGAAGACGCAACAAGTGAGAAAATAACTCTTGTTGCAATGTCGTACACGCCTAACGAAACCGTAGATAATGTAAACATACTGTTTCGTTACTATCGGGAATTGCAAAATTTCTATGCGGCAATGGGCAGTGAAACGCATCAGCTTATGCCTGAAGATGTGTTTGCTGTCCTTTATGAATACTATCACCCATTCGACAATACTGAATTTCTTTTGCCGAATGATATATATTCACGTGGCGGATCCATAAAGGACTATATTGCACCATCAATGTTTGCCTTTCGCCCCAAAGAAATTGAAATCGGTAATTCGTATACAAGAATAATGTATATGGCTCGATATGACCGCACGTTAGACGACGAGTTTATAAGAGATATTCTTGATAACAATTGTAAAGTTGCCGTTTCAAAGCATATTAGGCATATAGACAAATCCGAAGCACAGGATAAGGTTAAAGACAACATATACTCACATCAAGGCAAAATTCAGGCACGCCTTGAAAAGAATCATAAAAAAGGTCTTAATTTTGTGCCATATCATTGGATGGAGCGTGAGCGTGAGCTTGAGGATTTGCAGGAGCGACTTTCCGATACAAACTGTGAGCTTTTCAAGATAGGCGTATATATCTCACTGTCTGCGGCTACAAAAGATGAGCTTGACGAGCTGACAGAAGCAATACGCTCTAAAGGTAAAAAACATCAGGTAGTTATTGATTGTTTGGTGCGTCAGCAGGAAAAAGCGCTTAATTCCGTCTTACCGTTTGGAATAAATCATTTTGATACCGCCAACGGAAACAGCGTTAACACTTATGTGTTATCGGATGCCGCAGGTATACTGATACCATTTTCTGCACGGTCATATTTTTCAGACACCGGTCTTTGCTACGGTATGAACAAGCATACAAACGCTATCATTGTTCTTGATCGAGCAGAAGAAATGAACGCTAACGGCTTCATTCTCGGTACATCGGGTTCGGGCAAATCTATGTACTGTAAATCCGAAATCATAGATACCATCATACGCTACCCGAAGTCAGAAAAGATAATTATAGATCCTGACGGAGAATACTATCCTATCATCAAACAGTTTGGCGGAGATACGCTAAAATTATCGGCTGATTCCGAAACGAAGATTAACATATTCGACACTGATATAAACATCAGCGAAAACGGCACTTCTGCTGTTGCAATGAAATCTGAACTGATTATGTCAATCATAGAAACAGCACGAGGCTTTCCCCTGTCTGCGGCAGATAAGTCAATCATCGACAGTTGCGTCAAAGAAGTTTACGCTGATTATGTGCTTAATAACGGTAATCCGGAATTCATACCTACGTTTGTTGATTTTTATAATGCTCTTATAAACAAAAAGCTACCTGAAGCAGATCAGATAGCTCTTGACATTGAGCTGTATGTTAACGGCAGTTTCAATACTTTTTCGGGCAAAACAAACATTCATACGGATAACAAGCTGTTGTCCATTGATATATCCGATATGGGCGAGCAGTTGCGTCCTGTAGGCTTGCAGGTTATTCTTGAGTATATATGGCAACGTGTTCGTGACAACAGAACAAAGGGCGTTCAGACTTGGGTATGGGTCGATGAATTCTCAATAATGTTCAACGATGGCAACGACAAAGAAACAGTGCGTTCTGCCGACTTCTTTCAAAAGGTTTTCAAACGTATAAGAAAATACGGCGGTATTCCTACAGGAATAACTCAAAATATTACTGAAGTGCTTGAATCGGGTCAGGCGAGACTTATGCTGTCAAACTCAGAGTTTGTTGTTTTGCTTCAGCAGAAGAAAACCGACCTTGATAAGGTGATAGAGCTGTTCAACTTATCTCCGTCACAATCAAGCTACTTGAAGACCGGCGAAAAAGGCACAGGATTGATTGTAAGCGGTAAAAAGATTATACCGTTTGACAGGCGTATATCAAAAGACAGTTCTATCTATAATCTTTGTCAGACTGATTTTAGGAGAGATGTTACATGAAGAAATTCCAATTGAAATACTCTGCACCTAAAACAAAGGTCAACTCCGCTGGAAAGGTTGAGCAACAAAATCAGAAAAAACCGGACCGTTATTGTGATACCTGTAGCACAATAACGGATATAATAAGCAAAGAACCGCAATCGGAAGAAAAAAGTTATAAACTGACAGGTTCGGCACTGTTTAATAAGATGTTTTCGGATATAAAAAAAGCTCATATCCCTGTATGCTCATTTTCCGTTTACGATAGTGATTTTACTTTCTGTTACGGAAATGTGATAAACAACCGAGCTGTCCTTCTGAATTATTATTCATTATCATCAGTTGCCGTTATCACGGCGGCTGATGGTATTCTTTCTGATCCGGCTCTGCGTTCTCGGCTTGTTTATAGGCTTTACCTTTCGACAAACAGCTATCTTATGATTATATTTGATTCATTTGCTTACGAAACATTTAAAGATGAAAATCTTAAGATTATATCATCAATGCTTGATGAATTGAAAATTACACTAATACAGCAGAAGGCGGTGAATAAATGAACCTCGTTATAATTGCGGGAAAACGCAGTGTGCGTCCTCTTGAAACGGCTCTAAAAAAATCGGAGCAAACTGTAACAGTGGGTAAATATACTGCTGTCAAGCCGAATACTGCGGCTGAAATATTCGAAAAATACCGTCCTCACGGTATTTTGATCAGTGATGATGCTGCATCAAAAGGCGTGTCGCTGATAGACTTTCTTAGCATTGTAAAAATGCGTTACGGCTATATGCGTGTTATATTTGTTTGCAATAACACCGATAGCTTTAACAAATACGCCTCTGCTTTATATTCGATAGGCGTATATGATATTGTTATGGGCTATGATCCTGCCGCTATAGATAATGCTATTTTATTTCCCAAAACGGATAAGCCTGATATTTTGATGTCAGAAAAGCCTTGTGATACCGAAATACATTATCCTAATCGGCAATTCTGCGAATACAGCAATTCCTTCGGAAGTATGAATTTGAACTATAAAGGTGCTTGTGACAGCTCTTATTCGGGACAAACAGTGCGATTAGATGAAAGCTATGAACGAATCCAAAGAGGAAATGTTATTATATCGGTATTCGGCTATTATTCTCGTTGCGGATGCACATATACAGCATTTGACCTTGCGTTTTACTTACGCAAATATGAAAATGCAAAGGTGTGCGTAATTACATCAGTGACAGAAGAATTGTGTAACTATTTTACGGTTGATATTAATGCAGTTAATCAGAACGGTTTGAACATTGATGATGTGGTTATCTATTCGGACTTCAATAAGATAAGCGGAACTTTTGATTATATCATCTGTGATGACAGCACTAAGTATAACAATAATGCGTACATACACATTTTGCTGTGCTCAGCGGCAGATTGGGATATGCCGATTTTAACGAATTATATCAACGATGTTATTATCCCGAATAAAGTAGACGTAAATCTATGCTTTTTTCCCGTAACGACAAATAAGTTTATTTCCATTAATAAACAGTTGCTTAAGTCGGGATTTAAAGCGTATATGCTCGAGCCTTCGGACAACTGGATGGCAACCAACGCAAATAACAATAACGTTTACAGCAACATTCTAAAAGCCTATATTATAAGTTGATTGTGCTACCTGTAGCACAATCCGGAAAGGAGAAATTATGATAGTAATTTATGCCGAAAAATACAGCCTCGGTCGGACAATTGCCGAGGCTTTAGGCGCATACAAAAAAACAGTGAATCCTAAGGAACCGTCTATTGCACACTGGGACTTAAATCTTAACGGTGAGCAAGCAATCCTTTGTCACGGCACCGGTCACTTATGCGGTTTAGCTCCGGCTGAAGATTATGACGAACGTTATAAATTCTGGAGCTTCGATAATTACCCGATTATACCCGAACATTTTATTACAAGAGTAAAAGATAATAATTATTCCAGGCTTGCTTGTGATTATGTTAAGCAGTTCTTTGATAAGGCGGATCTGATAATCAATGCCACTGACGCAGACCGTGAAGGCGAATTGATTTTTGCATATTTATATGAAGTCTTGCATTGCACAGTACCATACAAAAGAGTGTGGATAACAGACTTAACGCCTTATAAAATCAGAAAAGCATTTGCCGAGTTGCGGTCAGCTCAAGAGATGAAACCGCTTGAAAATGCAGGACGCATACGATCCGCAACAGACTGGCTTGTGGGCATTAACACATCTGTTGCAGCCACATTGAAATTCGGCGGAGCTGACAATGTGTTCGCCTGCGGACGTGTAAAAATGCCGACACTTGCAATGATTGTTAAGCGGGAACAGGAAATAAGAAATTATGTCAAGAAACCGTTTTATAAAGTAATTGCCAATATCGAAGCAAATGACGGTGCAAAGTTTACTGCCGAAATAGCAGATAAATATGAAACTGAAACGGCGGCAAAGACTGCTATAGATGAAATTAAATTAAATACAGCAAAAGCGATTAAAGTCGAGGTGTCACAAAAGCAGACAGCCGCTCCGCTTTTATATAACACTACACATTTGCTTGCAGATTTATCAAAGTGTACGGATCTCACAATTGATATGCTTACAAAGCTCGTTCAGAGCTTGTACGAAAACAGATTGATAACATATCCACGCACAAGCTCAGAGCATCTAACAGATGCAATGAAAGATGAAACGGTAAAGATAATAAAGCTACTGTTTGAAATGCCTGAATTTGCTAAATATGCTATTCCTGTTGAGAATTTTGCACCCTGTACACGTCGGCATTATGATGACAGCAAAGTTGATTCGCACACTGCTATTACGCCGACCGCTCTTTTACCGAATGATTTAAGCGGTATGTCGGAAAATGAGCGCAAGGCATATACCTTACTTGCATTATCGCTTATCCGCACTGTTTATCCGAAAGCAGTCACAGAAAACGTCAAAGCTGTTTTTCAGATTGATAATCAGCTGTTTACAGCAATCGGAACGAATATAATCAATCCCGGTTGGTTTGCTGTTGATGCAACGCCGGAGGTAACCGGGTTGCCCGAAATCGTTAAAGATAACAATTATAAAGTTATTGGTTTCGATGTCAAAGAGGGACAAAACGAGCCGCCGAAATATTACACCGATGCGACACTGCTTACGGCGATGGAGCTTGCCGGAAATAATATCACAGATGAGCAGACACGGAGCTATATAAAGCTAACAAAACGTGGTCTTGGTACAGCCGCCACACGTCAGGGCATAATTAAGGAACTATATGACAAAGGATATATTGCCCGCCGAACCCGGAAAAACGGTAACGCTGTCAAAAGCATTATGCCGACCGAAAAAGGTATGTATATAATCAATACGCTCGAAAAGATAGTACCGGATATGTTGTCTGTTGATATGACGGGCGATATGGAAATGGAACTTGATAAAATTGCCCGAGGAGAATCTGACGGCAATAATTATCTGAATGAATACAAGAAACTTGTGATTAAGTGGGTCGAACAGATTAAAAACAGTGACACATCAGCAATGACGGGCAATACGCTTATTTGTCCGTTGTGCGGTAAACCTGTAATCAAGAAAAAAGTCGGCTGGTGCTGCACCGGTTACTCTAAAGATAATCCGGACAGCTGCAAGTTCTATATTGCAAATGAGATCTGCGGTAAAAAAATATCAGATGTAATCGCCAAAGAGCTTATGTTAAAACGTGCAACATCTATTATCAAGGGCTTTACATCTCAGAGCAGAAAATCATTTGATGCAAAGCTAATAATCAAAGATGATAACACTATTGGCTTTGAGTTTCCCGAACGCTTAAAATGCCCGATTTGCGGAAAAGAAATGGTCAAAAGTTCAAAAGGTTGGGTCTGCACCGGCTATAAAAGCGGTTGCAGTTTTTTTATAGCCGGAACTATATGCGGAAAATGTATCACAGAAACGATTGCGGCTATGCTGTGTGCAAATAAACGCACAAGGATAATAAACGGGTTTACATCAAAGGCGGGCAAAGCATTCTCGGCGGCTCTTGTTGTTAAAGACGGCAAGATTGATTTTGATTTTCCCTCCAAGTCGCAGAAACGGAACAAATAAAACCTATGAGCGTTCTTATAACAATTTTATTAGCCGTAATTATAACACAGGCATTCCGCATTCGATGTCTGAAAAAGGAAATCATCAAGCGAGATACTGCCGATGAATTTCGCCGGCAATGGTACTGGAGAGAAGAAAATAAAACACAAAAGCAACGACAACCTCAGAACAAGAGGAAATCGTTGCTTTCTTTTTTAAGGAGCTTTTTATGAGTTTTTCTAAATCTAAACCGAGTAACTATGTTACGAAAGAACAGATAGAGCGTGCAAGAAATGTTGATATGGTGGAGTTTCTTGAACGAACAGAAGGCTTCAGCGTAAAGAAAAGCGGTAACGGTTATCGCTGTGATAAGCACGACAGTCTTTTTATCACGAATGACCGCAGAGGGTGGTACTGGAACAGCCGTGACGAAGGTGGCAACAATGCCATTGCGTTCTGTATGAAGATTTACGGACAAAGCTTTACTGAAGCTGTAAAGTCGCTTTGTGGAGATATTCAAATGGAATATTCACCCAAATATAATACGAAAAAGAAATCGTCAGAAGAAAAAATCGAAGCTCATCGACTTATACTGCCTGAACAGGATCACAAGGAAAACGGACAGCGAAATTACAGCAATGTTATCGCATATTTGTGCAAAACCCGTGGACTGGAGTATAACATAGTAAATCAGCTGATCTATGACCGTAAGTTATATCAAGGTATCGGTTACAGCGGTCTTCAGCTTGTCGGATATGACAGTTCGAACACTCCGTTTTATCGTTTTAAAAACGATATACCCACAAACGCACCGGAATATGTTACCGTTGAGCTTCAGGCACAGAAGCAAAAAGGTGAAAAGTATATCTGCGAAGGGTTCAGCAGTGAACATATACCTGAGCTTATCGAACGTGGTATTACTAAAAAATACGTAAATATGATTGCTGTAAACGGTGATGGCGTTATGTCACGCTATGCGTTTTGTCGTTCTGTATCTGATAGCTCTACATACCGTGTCGATTTGCCGGGAAGCGATAAAAAATATTCGTTTTCTTTACTTGGTACAAATAAGAATAAGCTGTATGTTTTCGAGTCTGTAATTGATATGCTGTCCTATGCGTCCTTTTACGCTGTAAACAACGGACAGGACGCTTGGCAGCAGTTGACTATGCTATCGCTCGGCGGCAAATCAGATGTTGCTCTTGACGAGTTTTTAAAGAATAAGCCTATTGCCGAAATAACGTTCTGCCTTGACAATGATGATGCAGGTAAACACGCTACTGAGCAGCTTAGCGACAAGTATGCTCTGAAAGGATATGCTGTTTCAAAAGATATACCATTAAACAAGGACTTTAACGACGATTTAAAGGCGTTCAGAGCGTTGAATGAGAAAAATACTGTACAAGCAACAAAACCGCTTAAACGTTAAAATACAACAAAATACAAGGATGTGTGAAAATGAAAAGTTATTTTCTGCTGTCTAACTCGGTTATTACCTCAAACGAGCTGACGCATAACGAGTTTGCAGTTTATACATACCTGCTTTCTGTTTATTCAAATATCCGAAGCAAAGCAGGACACGAATATAAGCGTGTAAGACAGCAGACTATAGCTTCACACTGCGGTATAAAGTCTACGCAGACAGTATCCAAGATAACCGATAGCTTAATGAGAAAGGGCTACATTACACACATTTTAGCGGCTTACCGCAAGGATAATCGCAAGGGAACATATACATATGTTTTAAATCCCGAAAAGAATAAGGTGTCGGCTAACTATACGCGAATAGAACGAACTGTGTTCGGCAAAAGCTTAACAGCGATCGAATTGCGCTTATATATCCTTATTATTAAATCGCTTGACAGCAAGCTCGGTTACTGCTTTAAAAGCTTCAACGACCTTGCCGATGAGCTACGCATAAAGCGTGATACCGCTATGAAAATAATCAGCAATCTTGTCAATCTGCGTCTTATACGTAAACAGCGTAAAATGCGTTATGACAACAGCAAAGTTTATGCGGACAATTCATATAGTACAAAGGTTATCAGATTTATCAGGAAAAGAAATAAGCCCGGATCACACCCCGGGCTTATCTCATTTAAAAACATTCATAAGCACACTGATAATCCCACAATCACAGAATTAAACAGCCTGCGTAATTATAATAACGCTATCGGCGGCATTTGTCAAGTGGGTAAATGTGTTTATTGCATTGTTTTTTTGAAAAACAGGGGTAGCCCCCGAAATTTAAGGTCTATACAATACCCAGTTATACTACCTTCAGAAAGAAAGAATATCTTTTATATACGAATATGATACTGCTATATAAGCACTATAGGCGGTTGCTGTTTTTGCTTACCGGTATGCAATTTTAGACGATGGGCTTGCAGAATTGTTTGCGATTATACCGCTTGTATAGTGGTTTTATAGCTTTTTTATTTCTGAAGGTAAATCAGGAGATTTTATTAAGCAACAATGTGCTACCTGTAGCACAAAATCGCTAAAAAGCGTAGCCACGCTTTTTTTACTACACGGAGGTATTTATTATGTCTTACACACTTACAGAAAATTATCAGATTGATGAATTCACAATCAAAGCCATCATCGGAGAAAATATTTCCGATGAAAATTGTGATTTTCAAAAGTTACTCCCTGAGCGGAGCGTTTTAACCGATGAAAACATAATATGTATTTTTGAAAACGGTGATGCTTTTAGCATTTGCTCTACCGATACCGTTCGATACAAAGTTTTCGTTGACAAGGACTATGCCAATCATCCACGATATACTGTGAACGAGATCCTCAGTAAAAACATTGATATTTTTGATGAGAAATTCTTTGCAACGGAAGTAGAAACAAAATTAACGATTTCTGACGTATATCAAATCATTTCTCGAAGAGGAAACCGCAAACTTGATTGTTACTCATTGAACAGCATGTCATATGGTATTACTGAAATCTTGTAATTTTGATAAATCCTCATCTTCAGGATATGGCGACCACCTAGAACTAATATTGTTCTTTATAGAAATGTCAGCCATATGGTCACCAAATGCTAATCTTGTTTTGAGGTTATTATCAGGACTTACAGAATCATTAGCGCTGTTGTTACGCCAGCCTATAAAGTATATTTTATCCGCTTCCTTTATTTTATGATTTTTTGAAGCTAACACCAAACAATCTGAATATTTTGGTTCTTTTTCAAACAGATAAGGAGTATTTTTATCTAATACCGTAAAAAAATTTATTGGTTTAAAGTGGTTCTTTGGATCATACTTCAAATTAAGGTATTTCAGAAGTTTATTATAGTCATCGTTCTTCAAGCTACATTCAACTTGACAAGAATTGTCTACTTCAACCTCTATTACAAATGGATTTGCTCCTAAAGCTGTAATGTATAGAATATTAGGTTGACAATCAATAACAAAGATACAGCTAAAAGGTTTTTTGAATAAATCCATTTTGAAAATAGAGCGGGTCTGACCAAGCCGTTTCATATTGCTTCGATGGGATAGTAAATTCATCATTTTACGTTTCATAAAAACATCCTTTCTTGTATAAAAATTAGCTTATTGCACAAACACTCACCCGCATTTTTGTCAATTCTGTATACTATACATTACATCAATTGAATTGACAAAACTGTAAAAGTGTAGTATAATAAGATAAATAAAAAAACACCTAACACAGATAGAGCGGTTCTTGCCGGAACCACTCTACCGATAACGGGAAAGATGTAAGCAACACATCTCTCGAGCTTAGTGTATCAGTGCTTTCATTGTGCTATCAGTATAGCACATCACATACATTTTAGCAAGGGTTTTCAGCTGATTTTCATCTTTTACCTATCGGCTGGGAACTCTTGTTTTTTGTTTACTTGATATACAAGGCGTAAATCCGCAGTGTATATCCCCACCTGCCGCATTACCCAAAGGCAGTACAAATTGAATAGCCAACTTTGTAATAACAAGACTTTGCGATGACAGCCGGTTCTCCGGTATGGGATACATTGTATCTGCTGAATATCAGCGAGCGAAGAAAGGGCGGATACCACACGTTGCTGTAGTGCTATAATTCGTGATGGATGCGTCAAAGTCAAAAGTAACAAAGCGACGGTATCAAATTGTATATTATCACAGTGGAGCAGCTTGCATCTGCTTCGCTGTGTGATATATAATTTTATTTACAGCTTCAAGGACACTACTCCTGTAGTATCCTTGAAAGTGTAAATATAGATGGCGGAGAGGAAGGGATTCGAACCCACTAAATCAATTAGTTTCCAGAATCATATCCATACTATCCGCCAAAAGTAACTTGTACTTTTGCATAGCGGACGGAAAGACGTGCTGATAAACACGCTCAATCATATTTGTTGACGAATGTCCCATCAATTCGGCTATGTATCTTTGCGGTATGCCCATCAGCAAGCATTTCGAGGCATAATAGTGTCGTAAGGCATAAAATTTGAAGTAATAAAGGTCGGTATTTGTATCAAAGAACTTTCTCCATTCATTGCCGATTTCTTTAGCAGTCATACCACCACAGATGGATTCTTTTCTGTTATTGATATTCTTAAGAAGCACTTTTTCCATTTGAGGTGATATTGGGATAGAACGATAACCCGCATAGGTTTTTGGAGCTTTTCTAATCGGATGTCCTTGATGATCAAGTACAATTGCCGCCTTAATCTCGATTTGTCCTTTGCAAATACAATCGCCACTCAGAGCTGAGATTTCAGAAGGACGCAATCCGCATTGACTGGCGAGAAGAAAAGGTTTAAGTAAATTCGGGTTTGAATGCTTGATCTGGTTGTAAATCATGTCAATCTCTTCCTTTTCGGGAATGTAAAATGATGTCTTGATTTTCTGCGGCTTTGTTACATATAGCTTTGAGCGTATTTCCGGCGCAAACATTTTAACAGCAGCATTTACAAGACCTACAGCATTGCTGATAGACTTTGGTGAGTATTTCAGCATATCGCTGTTAATAGCACTTTGATATAGTTCAGAATTTAAATCCGATAACTTGACTTCCATTAAATTCTGTAACTGATTACGCTTGACGATCATATAACCTTTTACAGTTGATGGTGATAGAACAGCATACTTGCTTTCTATATAGCGATCTATCGCCTGTTTTACGGTGATGTTTTTGTTATTGTTCATTAAATCCTCTCCATTTCCAGCTAATTTGATTATTATATCATAATTTGAGATGTTTATCAAATATTGTAAAGCACGGCTCGTCCGTGCTTTCTGTTTTTAAAAAGGAGGTGAGCTAATGCCTGCAAAAATAATTGATTTTACTGCACCGTACAAACGTAAAACGGAAAGTGAAATCGAAATATCAAAAGTCGAGAAGATGGCTCTTGACAAAAGGATGAGCTACGGACAGTATGTAGCGATGCTTGAAGAAGAAAAGAAAAAAGACTATATGCAGCATTAACTATAATTGAATGGTGCGACACGGTGTCGCACTATACATGAGAGCAACAGTATACAGCCGGTGCAATTCCGGCAGCTCTCAAGGAACGACAAGAGGTAGAAAAACGCTTTAAAGCGTGCTTATGATGGGAATTGTGATTATGTCGTTTCTTTTGCAACGGACAGTGATAGCTACACTGTAGGACGGAAAAGTAAGCCTGCCGTCCTTTTCCGTTGCTTTATTTTATAAAGAGGCTTAACAATATGTGTTGCCCAGCAACAGAAAGAGGTTTACAAAATGAAAATGATCGCTTTTTACAACAACAAAGGCGGAGTTGGCAAAACTTCCACGGCAATCAACATTGCATACACGTTATCCCATCGTAAAAATCGTGTTCTTTTAATTGACTTTGACGGTCAGTGCAACAGCTCACGATTTTTTACCGAATTAACAAACGACGAGAGCGGCTGTGAACGTGCTATTATCTGCGCCGATGAGAAGCCACTGATTAAAAAAACACGTTATGATAACATTGATATTGTAACTTCATCGGTTAAAATGAACGCAATATCTAATGAGTTTGTCAACTTATCAGATGAAGAAAAACAGTCAAATATAATTAAGTTCAGACAGTCAGCTTACGACTACATAATAGTTGATATGCCGCCGGCGATGAACGATTTCACGGAAAACGTTTTGACGATCTGTGACTATGTATATGTGCCAATCGAACTCGGAACTTTTGCAGTCCAGGGACTTGCAAGAGTAACACAGAAAATCGCAAATGCCGGTACAAAATACGCTTGCTTTGCATCAAAATACGATAAAGGTAACAAAGCAGATCAAGAGTTACTTGAGATAATGAAAAAGAACCTTGGTGATAAGGTTCTAAATACCGTTATACCTTTTTCTCGTGCAATCAAGAACAGCATAAGTTACAGAATAACGGCTTCAGAGTATATGTCTTGGATAAATCCTGCACGTTGCTACGAACGGCTTGCAGACGAAATTATCCGAACGGTTGAGCAGTAAGTTAAGGAGGATGTAAAAATGGCAAAAAGATTTAATTTTGACGAAGCCATAACAACAGATATAAAAGGTGCGGCATCAGACAGCTACATTGATAATATAAAGATGATAAAAATGACGGACATTGAAACAAATTCAGAAAATTTTTACTCTCTGCCCGACATTGAAGAACTTGCGGAAGATATAGAACGGCAGGGGCTTATTCATAGTCTTGCCGTTACGAAAACATCTTACGGAACATATAAACTTATCAGTGGACACAGAAGATTATCTGCGATAAAACTTTTAAGCGAAAAAGGCAAATGGAATAACGGAACGGTTCCCTGCTTTGTGATTACGGCAAAGAAGTCGGAGGCTGAAATGAATCTTGATTTGATAATGCTGAATCACACACAGCGGAAATACAGCGACGCAGATATTTTTAAAGAACACGAAGAACTTAAAAAAATATTTACACAGCTTGAAGCTGACGGAGTTGAAATAAAAGGCAGACTTCGTGAAAAAATTGCAAAGGCGATGCACGTTTCATCTGCACAGATCGGAAAGATTGAGAACATAAAAAACAATGCAATTGATTCTGTTAAAGTGGCGGTTGAAAATGGTGAGCTTTCTATTTCGACCGCAAATGAAATTGCAAAACACAATGCAACGAAACAGCAGGAGATCATATCATCGCCGATAGAAAAAATTAAAACAGCTGACGTCCGTAACACAAACAAAGATAAATCAAAAGCAAAAACGCTTAAATGTGATGAGCCGAATAATTACAGTACATCTGACGAAGCAACCGAGATTTATCTGACAACGGATGAAACAATGTTTATGAAAAAGAACCTCGACATACTTGGCTTTTCATATCTGCTTTCTGTTTCTTCTGACAGTGACAAGCGGATTATTGAAAATATAATATCCAAAATTAAAGGAGAGGAACCGAATGGCAAGAGATGTTAATGCACTTATTAACAAGTGCGAAAATGCGATAACTCAGGAAGAAAAAACAATATCGGATGCTAAAGAAAAAATCAGAAAATTACGCAAGGAAATTAAAAAACTTAAAGCCGAAAAGGACAATCAGTTTGCTAACGATTTACTTGCGGCGATTATGAAAGACGGCGAAATATCCGATGAAAAACGAAAAGAAATTCTTGCAATGCTGAGTAATTCCGGCACGAAAAAATCTGACAGTCAGATTGAACAAAATGCACTGACAGAAGAAAAAAACTTTAACGATAATGATTCGCAAAATACACTCAGTGAGCATAGCGATTTTTAAAAAACAAAATCACAAATTTGTTTTTCGGGGTATTAGGGGGGTTCACCCTAACAAGCGAACGAGTGCACCAATCGGGTGCACGTGTTCTGTGCTTGCCACAGTGTGATTTACTGCGTAAATCATACAGTGCTTCTTGCTACGCAGAAGTTCAGAGAGGAGTAGAAAATGCCACTTAAAAATGCACGGATTCATTTAAGAGTAACCGATGAAGAAAAACAAAGCTTAGTCGAAAAAGCAGCAATGGCAAGACAAAGTGTAAGTCAATACATTCTGTCACTTTCAGAAAATAAAACAATAATTGTTGTCGACGGTGCTGATGAGGTAACACGACAGCTATTAAAAATCGGCAACAACATAAATCAGATCGCAATAGTTGCAAATACAAGCAGAAAAAATGAAAGTGAATTGCCAAATTACTACTTAAAGAGAATCACAGATTATCAAAACGAAATAATGAAATTGCTGAAAAGCTTGTTGCTCGCTGTCACAAATGCAGAAAGCGATAACGAGGAGAGCAAAAATAACAATGGCGGTTAATCAGACTGCGGAAAACAAAATCAAAACCGAAGCGGGATTGACCGAAGCATTTGCTTACATCACAAATCCTGCAAAAATATCCGAGGTTTCACGACTAAATTGTTCGGGAAGTAATTCGAATACTCTCGACCAATTCAGGTTATTGCGTTTAGCGTTTAATCAGAATAAAGGGATCATTGCACATCATTTTATTCAGTCATTTGCGCCGAACGATAATGTAACACCTGAAACTGTTCATCGCTTTGGGGTGGAATACGCTAAACTTTGTTTTCCGAATTATCAAGTAGTTGTCAGCACTCACGTTGACAAAGAACATTTGCACAATCACATAATCGTAAACTCCTGCAATATGATAACCGGCAGGAAATATTACGATAATAAAGAAACAATGAAGAACAACAGAGCGATAAGCGATAAGTTGTGCCGCAAACACGGAGTATCTGTTATAACCTCTAAATCCGAATTCAAACCGATAGATCAAACGACAATGCAGTTGGCATTGAAACATAAATCGTGGAAAATTCAGTTGCTGAGTGATCTTGATGAAGCAAAAGAAAGTTGTAAAAGCAAAAGTGAATTTATATCATTTCTCAAAAATAAAAACTACGAGGTCCGATACGAAAAACACATCACCGTTCATAAAATCGGTGAGAAGAAAGCAATCCGTGTTGATACTTTAGCAAAACAGTTCGGAAGTCAATATACCAAAGCCGAGCTTGAAAAGGCAATGGGATATTCAACAAATCTTGCTGATACAAATACAAGCAATTTAAATTTGCAATCGAAGAAAACCTGCGCAAGAAAAAATATTAACGAATGGCAAAGGTTTGAATCCTGGTCATTTTCTCAGGACAACAGGTACGCAAATAATTACAGGTGTTTAAAAAAACAGTATGGAACAAATTATCAACCGAGCCGTTTCCCGAAAGGTACACGGAAATCCTTGTTGCTTACACTGTTGTGTGTATTTTTTGTCAGTCCACGAAAGACATACAGAGAACATACAAACTACCGGTTATCCAATAGGACTACAGCTAATACGAATATAATCAGAACAAAATATCGGTGCGAGAACATCAGATACGGAGATCTGATATCAGCCCAGGGCAACAATTTTGCTGTTAAAATTCCGGCAGATCAGCTTGGAAAAATTATTGTTCTACCGATATTCTACAGTGCCAATGTAAACTTGGAAACTAACACAGCAGTTATTACAGTCAAGGAATATAACAAAGAAATAATCTGTCAGGCTCTCGGTTATGACAGCAAAAAAATTGCACAGCAATCGGATAAATTGATTAACTCACAAAAATACAAACGATTGAAAGATTATGCAGCATCTTCGAACACAAAACTAAGTTATATGATTGTGACTAAAATACAGTTAGAGCTGTTAAAAATGAATGAAATCGAGCTTGCGGCTTTCCCGAAGGATGATGGAAAGTATAATGTTGCGTTTATGCCGGACACCAAAGAACTCATTACAAAAATTCTCTACCCTGCGGATGAGAGCAAGCAGGAAACAGAGTATGAACGAAATAACAGACTAAACAAAGAAATAAAACGTTTAGCCGCAGTAAACGGTGAGAAACCTAAATATAGAATGGTTGCCCCCGAATTGCTTGACAACATAAAGCGATCCGGTATACAGTTTGCCTATTTTAAAAAAGGCGATAAGTATAATATAGTTTTCCTTAGGAAAAACGAAACGGAAATTGATCAACTACTGAAACAACTCAGAAAAGAAAAATAGCAGAAGCAACAAAAAATCCAGTTTTAATTTGTTTAATATTTAATGTTATAATGATAGACAAACGCAACGAAAAGTGTTATAATAAAGTCGGCGAAATCTATTCTCCGACTTTTTATATAAAATGATGACGGCTTACTAAGAAGTGAGCCGCAGAAAAAACGGAGGTATAGATATGGCAAGGAAGTACGAACTGATAAATGATTTGTACGATCAAATCATTGTCGATGTGACGAAAGACGCTCGAGCGTGGCAATCGTTCTTAAGAACTGCTTGCAGAAATTACAAGCTACGTTTTGACGAACAGCTGTTACTGTTTGCTCAGCGTCCGGACGCAACGGCGGTATTAGAAATCGAACGTTGGAACACAGCATTCGGCAGATGGGTCAACAGAGGTGCAAAAGGCATCGCAGTATTTGAGGATTCTTCGGGCAAAAGCCAAAGACTTAAATACTACTTTGACATCACCGATACACACGGAACAAAACGGTCAAGAGAAGTTCCGGTATGGAAAATGTCTGACGAATATCAAAGCGATGTTACGGAAGCATTAAAAAATACATTTGGCACATTAAGCGACTTGGATAGTCTTGAAAGCGTAATTAAAGAAAGCGTATCTAATGCAGTGGATGACAACATAGATGACTATATCTATAATTTTATCAGAAACGGAACAGGCAGTGAAATAGACTATATAAGTACTGATGAAGCTGAAGAAATATACAAACGACTTGTAAAAAACAGCGTAGTGTATATGATTTCCGAACGTCTTGGAGCAGACAGTGGGTTAACCGAATCCGATTTTGAGGGTATAGAATATTTCAGCACACATGAATTGTTGAACTCTATCGGATATGCCACAAGCGATATAGCCAAAATGGGACTCGGTGTAGTCGCAAAAACGGTTCGTGCAATTGAAAAGGAAAATCAACAGGCGATAATGCCTGACAACAATATAAGCTATAATAGCGAAAGGAGTTCTAATTATGAAAGAAATCACTTACACAATGCAGGGCGACTATCTGATTCCGGATCTTTCATTACCGGAACAGCAGGAGGTAACACTCGGCAAATGGGCACAGATGAAAAAGGAATATCTGAAGCAGCACCACAAGATAATGTACTACAATCTGATGACGAGTTGTCAGTTAACACAGTACCTCGCAGAAACGGAACAGAGAGCGCTCAAACTGGAGGACGAGCTGATCAAAGAGATGTCGGTAAAACAGGGGCTGACAGAAGAGCTGAAAGCGAAAGATATGATGAAATGGGTTCAGCTGATGAACAATCTCAGGCACGAAGTTCAAGAGATAGTTACTCAGCAGATAATAATGAGCGTTTAAGCAACATTAAGCCGTTACCGTCAATCAATGAACAAACGGCTTTCATAGCAGAATATGAAGCAGAGGTTACAAAAGCCTCTGCTTTTTCTATTCCGAATGAAATTATAAATGACCATCTTGCTAATGGGAGTGGCTTTCAGGACGGAAAATACCGTATCTATGAACAGTTCCGGAGAAGCTTATCACAGAAAGAAAATGCGGATTTTCTGAAAAACGAGTACGGCATTGGCGGCGGAACACACGCAGGCGGCGTATCCGGATATCACTATGACCACAATGCAAAAGGTATTTGTATCAGCAAGGGATATGCCGATAATGCTCCGAAAATCAATTTGAATTGGTTAGAGGTCGCAAAGCGCATACAGCTGTTGATTAACAATGACAGGTATCTGAATGCAAAAGAAAAAGAACATTATGCGCAATGGCTCAACGAGCGTGAGGAAAGACAATACACCGAGCAGGGTCTTAGCACTTCTGAAAACAAGGATAATGAGAAGTATATTTACAAAGTCGGCGATACCGTTTTCATCGGAGCGTCCGAATACAGAATTACGGCAAAAGACGATCAGCAGGTAATGCTCAGCGACGCTAACGCTCCCCTTTTCAACAAACAATATGATATAGCGGATTTTGAGCATAAGATAAAAGAAAATGCGCTTAACGAGCATTTAAAGGTTATACTTTCAGAAGAAGAAAGCAATACGTCTGTTATTTCTGAAACGAATACAACTCCAATAAATGACGATGATTATTACTTCAATGACGCAGAACGCAAGGAAGTAGTTGCTGTATATTATAATCCTGATGCCATATCCGGTGGACAATTTGTATTCGCTCATATTCCCTATGAGCTCATTCCAAAAGCAAAAGATGTTGCGTCCGATACGGACTCATTTTATGAATATCTCGATGAAAACGCATACACAGAACTTATAGATGTTGGCACAGAAGAATACAGAACCGTATTAAGCGAGTATTCGGATCCAAATCCTGACTTCATCGGCAGAAATGAAGAGAATATGTTACAGCTAATAGCTTTAGCTAAAAACGAAAAAATCACTTATGATAAAAACGGATATCATGCTGATGATTTGGATGAAGGTGACCTTATCAAAGTAGATGGCGAAATATGGGCAGTAAAATCCGTATCTTCATATTCTATTTCTCTCATAAATGAAAGCGGTGACAAGAAATTTATATCAAATTCACCGGACAGCAAATGGCAAGAAACGTTGGTTTCAAGATATAATTTTGAATTCATCGGTAACCGTGAGGGAACAAATACACAGGTCAATAATGAATCAACTGATAGCAAACAGTTAAAGACAGCTCATGAACATAAGAAAAACCGCAAGCAAAACAACGCTCCCAGTGTTTTGTACCCGGAAATCAACAATGATTACCGTACAAATTTCCATATTGATACCGATGAGTTGGGTGCAGGTACTCCGCTCGAACGCTATTATAACAATATTAATGCCATACGTCTGCTCAAAAAGTTAAATAGCGAACATAGACTTGCTACTCCAACGGAACAGGTCATACTTTCACAATATGTCGGTTGGGGCGGATTACCGCAATTCTTTGAGCAGTCAAACTCCCATTACAATGAACTTAAAGATTTACTTACCGATAGTGAATACACATCGGCAAGAGAGTCAACTCTGACTGCGTTTTACACTCCGCCGACAGTTATAAACGCCGTATATAAGGTTCTTGAAAATATGAACTTTAAAAACGGCAATCTGCTTGAACCTTCCTGCGGCATCGGTAACTTTATCGGTATGCTACCGATAACAATGCAGGACAGTAAGGTTTACGGTGTTGAGCTCGATACTATATCAGCCGGAATTGCACAGCAACTTTATCAGAAATCATCAATAGCTGCACAGGGTTTTGAGAATGTCAATATACCCGACAGCTTTTTCGATGGCGTTGTTGGCAACGTGCCTTTTGGCGATTTTAAGGTTGTTGACAAGAAATACGATAAGCACAATTTTCTGATTCACGATTATTTCTTTGCAAAGTCATTGGATAAGCTCCGTCCGGGCGGTGTTATGGCTTTGATTACAAGCAAGGGTACTATGGACAAAGAAAACAGCTCGGTCAGAAAGTATATTGCTCAACGTGCCGAACTTTTAGGTGCAATTCGCCTTCCGAATGATACTTTTAAAAGCAGTGCCGGAACGGAGGTTGTATCTGATATTCTGTTTTTGCAAAAGCGAGATCGCCTTATTGATATTGAGCCTGACTGGGTTCACCTTGATACGAATGAAAACGGAATTCGTATGAATTCATATTTTGTTCAGAATCCTGAAATGGTACTCGGTGAAATGAAGACTGTATCAGGTCGTTTCGGTCAGCAAGTAACTTGCGAGCCATATACAGACAGCAACCTTGCCGATCTCCTGTCTGATGCTATTGCCAATATTCACGGCGAAATATCAGATTACGAGAATGATGTTGCAACCGATGAACTTGAGGAAGATATGTCAATTCCCGCAGATGCTTCTGTAAAGAATTTTTCTTATTCTGTTGTAAATGATAAACTGTATTTCCGTGAAAACTCACGAATGATACCTGTGACAGTATCTGCTACAGCAGAAAGTCGTATCAAAGGATTAATTATAATTCGTGATTGCACACGCAATTTAATCGAATTACAAGCAGATGACTATCCGGGAGAAGACATTAAAGCGGCACAGGAGTTGCTTAACGCAAAATATGACAATTTTACTGCAAAATACGGACTGATTAACAGCAGAGCCAATAAGTCGGCGTTTAGCGATGATAGCTCTTTTGCACTTGTGTCTGCCTTGGAAATACTCGGCGATGAAGGGCAACTTGAGCGTAAAGCGGATATATTCTTCAAACGAACGATAATGCCACATAAGCCAATTACACAGGTTGATACAGCAAGTGAAGCTCTTGCAGTATCAATCGGCGAAAAGGCTTGTATTGACATGGAATATATGCAAAGCCTTACCGGAAAAGAGGAAAACGAGCTCTTTAATGATTTGAAAGGTGTAATCTTCTTAAACCCTCTTTATGAAGAAAACAACGACAATCAGTCAAAGTATTTCACCGCCGATGAATATCTGTCGGGTAATGTAAGAGAAAAACTTGCAATAGCACGAAACTCGGCTAAAGTCGATTCCCGGTTTAGCATAAATGTTGAAGCACTTGAAAAAGTGCAGCCTGAAGACTTGACGGCAAGTGAAATTTCCGTAAGACTGGGTTCAACGTGGCTGCCGGTTGATATTGTTCAACAATTCATTTATGAATTTCTGAATACTCCCGGATACGCAAAAAGCAGTATAATTGTACATTACTCAAGGTATACGGGAGAATGGAGTATCGACGGCAAATCGTATGATCGAAGTAATGTAAAAGCGTATAACACATACGGTTCTGCCCGTATAAATGCGTACAGAATAATCGAGGAAACTTTGAATCTGAAGGATGTGCGTATATTCGATTACGTTGAAGATATTGACGGAAACAGAAAGGCTGTACTTAATAAAAAAGAAACTGCTATCGCACAATCAAAGCAGGAGCTGATAAAGCAAGGTTTTCAGGACTGGGTGTGGTCTGATCCGGAACGCAGAGAAAGGCTTTGCAAGTTATATAACGAAAGGTTCAATTCAATTCGTCCTCGTGAATATGACGGCAGTCACATTGTATTCAGCGGAATGAACCCGGAAATCACGCTCAGAGAACATCAGCGGAATGCAGTTGCTCATATTCTTTACGGCGGTAATACACTGTTAGCTCACGCTGTAGGTGCCGGCAAAACATTTGAAATGGTAGCCGCAGCTATGGAATCAAAGCGGTTAGGACTTTGCAACAAGTCGCTGTTCGTAGTACCGAACCACCTTACCGAGCAATGGGCATCGGAGTTCTTGCAACTTTACCCTTCTGCGAATATTTTAGTAGCAACAAAAAAAGACTTCGAAACTAAAAATCGTAAGAGGTTCTGCGGTCGTATTGCTACAGGAGATTATGACGCTGTAATTATCGGTCATTCACAATTTGAAAAAATACCGATGAGCATTGAGCGTCAAAGAGCTTCTCTCGAACAGCAGGAAAATGAAATAACAGAAGGTCTTGCCGAATTGAAGCGTAATCGTGGTGAGAATTTCTCCATAAAACAGCTTGAGAGAGCTAAAAAATCAATTAGGCAAAAAATCGAAAAGCTCAATGATCAGTCACGCAAAGATGATGTAGTTACTTTTGAGGAATTAGGTGTTGATAGAATATTTGTCGATGAAAGTCATTACTACAAAAACCTTTTCCTTTATACGAAAATGCGGAATGTCGGCGGCATTGCACAGACCGAAGCTCAGAAATCGTCCGATTTGTTTATGAAATGCAGATACCTTGATGAAATAACCGGAGGACGTGGAACGGTTTTTGCAACCGGCACACCTATTTCAAATAGTATGGTGGAGCTTTACACCATTCAGCGTTATTTGCAGTATGATACGCTCTTAAAGAATGATTTACAGCATTTCGATAGCTGGGCTTCCACTTTCGGCGAAACGGTTACTGCAATAGAACTTACACCTGAAGGAACGGGTTACCGAGCAAAAACAAGGTTTGCAAAGTTTTTCAACTTGCCTGAGCTTATGTCAATGTTCAAAGAAGTTGCCGATATACGCACAGCCGATATGTTGGAACTTCCCGTACCTAAGGCAAACTTCCACAATATTGCGGTCAAACCGTCAGAAATACAAAAAGAAATGGTAGCACAACTTGCCGAACGTGCCGAGAATGTACGCAAAGGAAATGTTGACGCAAGTGTTGACAATATGCTTAAAATTACTAATGACGGCAGGAAACTTGCACTTGATCAGCGTATGCTTAATGATATGCTTCCTGATTTCGAGGGCAGTAAAATTAACGCTTGTGTAGATAATGTATATCGGATTTGGAATGAAAATTCGGATAAAAAATCTGCTCAACTTATATTCTGTGATCTGTCTACTCCGAAGAATGATGGTGTATTTTCCGTTTATAACGACATCAGAAAAAAACTGATTGAGAGAGGTATCCCTGAAAGTGAAGTTAAATTTATACACGAAGCCGATACAGATGTTAAGAAGAAGGAACTTTTTCAAAAGGTACGTAAAGGCGAAGTCAGAGTATTGCTTGGATCTACTCAGAAAATGGGAGCAGGAACGAATGTACAGGATAGGCTTATTGCACTACACGATGTAGATTGTCCCTGGCGCCCGTCAGACCTTGAGCAACGAGCCGGAAGAATTATCCGTCAGGGAAACTCAAATCCGGAGGTTGAAATCTATCGGTATGTTACGGAACAGACTTTCGATGCTTATCTTTATCAGCTTGTTGAAGGCAAGCAGAAATTCGCCAGTCAGATTATGACGAGCAAATCACCTGTAAGGTCCGCTGATGATATAGATGAAACGGCACTATCTTATGCGGAAATCAAAATGCTTGCAACCGGAAATCCGTACATTAAAGAAAAGATGGATTTAGATATTCAGATACAAAAGCTGAAGCTGCTGAAAGCTAACTATCTTTCTGAAAAGTACAATCTTGAGGACAAAATAATTAAATTCTATCCTCAGAAGATTGCATCGTTGACTAACACTATAAAGGCATTAGAACAGGATTTATCGACTGCAAAAGCACATCCGAAGCCTGTTGATGATAGTTTTGTCGGTATGGAAATCAATGGCGAATACATTACGGAAAAAGCTGATGCCGGAAAAGCCATTTTAGAATCCTGTAAGCAAATGAATAGCTCAGACCCGATAAAAATCGGTAAATACAGAGGTTTTGATATGGAACTTCAGCTCAATCTTACAACGCATTTCTATGAGGTTTTACTTAAAAGTGCTACAACTCAAAAAGTATCGCTCGGTGATGATCCTAACGGTAATATAACCCGTATTGATAATGCAATAGGTCGTATCGCCGACCATATTGAAAATGCAAAGGCAGAGCTAAAGAACATACAGACACAGTTTGAAACTGCTCAGATCGAGGTACAGAAACCTTTTGCACAGGAAGAAGAATTAAAGGCTAAGACAAAACGGCAGATAGAAGTTGAAAAACTTATTTCTTCCGGAGAAAATGAGCCTGAGCAAAACGCTATATCTGATTATTACTACTTCTCTGCTACTGACGAACAGATAAATGCTTTAAACAATGCGTCTATTCCTTTTGAAAAGCAGACTAAAGCAGACGGTAGTATGGTTATTCGGGTTGCTACAGACGACAAATCTAAAGCAGAAGCTATTATGAACTCAAAAAACTTAATTTTATAGTTTTCTGATATTAAATGAAGCTGTGCGGTGTGTTTTCACACCGCACTATTGTTTGTGCTACAGGTAGCACAACTTGACTGAGAAAGGATTATAATATGGAAAAGTTGTCCACAGTTGATAAAATCGAATTGATAGCAAGATATGAAATAAGGCACAATACGCCCGAACCTGATCGTATCACAGAATGGTTCGGAGATTATGCAATGTATGCGTCAAAAAAGCTCGACAGAGAAGAAATGGATGATATTTTCGTTGCAAAATTCATTCCTTTGTTGCTCAATGAATGGTATATCGGTTTTCGTGGTGAAAAAAGCATAGAAAAGGAATTCTTTGAGCATATATCCCGTTTGAACTCCGAGTGCTTCAAAAACTCGCTTCCGAATAATCTTGAGGATTGGGAAAAAGCAATCATAAATGAATTGGAAGGCGTTAGCGAACAAGTAGCCTCCGGTAATATCCCCATATTACAAGAAAGAACAAAAATCTATATTGACATGGATGGAACAATAGCAAGGTTTCACGATGAAAATTTATACCTTGAACGAATGTTTGAAAAAGGTTTTTTCAGCGATTTAAAGCCTTTTGAAAACGCCGTATCCGCTATTGAACAATTGGTGAATGATAGTACGGCGGAGATTTTTATTTTATCTGCAACAGTAAACTCCTGCTCTTTGGATGAAAAGCAGAAATGGTTAGACAGATATTTACCAAACATTGATAAAGAACACAGAATTTTTACTTCTCTGAATGTACCAAAGTCAGAAGCTATCGGTCATCGGCTCACCGATAAAGATATTCTGATAGACGATTATAATAAAAACTTGCTCGAATGGCAAAAGGCTGGCGGAATGTCTGTCAAAGCCAAAAACAACATCAATCATAAGGGCTTGCACGGGGAACTGTGGAAAGGTGAGATTATTGATGTAGTGAACGGTGATGTTTACAGCGATATTTGCAAATTGGCAAACGAGAATTACTATTATGCATATATCGGTGAGAATGATGTAGAGAAACTGAAACAATCAGGTATTTGCTATCATCTTCAGATGTCAGGCGACCGAATAATCGCAAAAGTCAGCATTGCTTACAAGCCAATTCTTGATAATATAGTCAATAGCAATCGATCAATCAAATGTGATACAGGTAGCACACCTAAAATGTAGAAAGAGGTGAAAAGCCGGTTATATGGAAATACAGTCAAAAGTTATAAAAAACACAGATAACAGTAGTCCGGTGAAAGCTTATGCTACGATTTTTTTAAATAACAATATTGCTATTCACGGATTTAGAATTATCGACATCGGTACCGATGATAACGATGCTATGTTTGTAGCAATGCCAAGCAACCGTAACAGTGACGGAAAATACTATGATATGGCATTTCCGACACGCTCGGAAGTCAAAGAGGATATAATTAATTCCGTTATCGGAAATTATGTAGACAACCCATCTTCCCTGTCTGTTGAAAAATCACCTATAGATATGAAAATCACCGTTAGGCTTCATAAAACAAAAGCATACGGTGATGAGGTTCCTGCTGTCGGTGAAATCAGATTGTCTGATAGCTTTGTTATCTCGGGAATAAAAATAATCTGCCGTGATGGGAACATAGACTATGAAATGCCAAAAATCAAGAGTAAAGATGGTAATTACTATGATATGGCAGTTCCTTTAAATGACCGTTTCGGACAATTACTCAAAGAAAAGGTGTTGTCTGAATACGGGCTGCTGTCTACTCAGATATTATGCGGGAACATTAACCATGCGGATTTGACGGCTGAAGGCGAAGTAGCATACAAGCTATTTAAAAACAATAGCATTGCTCAAAAAGTAATTAATCAGCTATCGGAACGTGAAATCAAATATTCCGCAAAAATCAATGCACGGGAAACTACCATATGTTTCTTGAAATCCGACTTTGAAACAGTGCGGGAAATATCTCTTAACGCCGCATCTGAAACAGAAAAAAGTCATCAAAAGCTTTAATGCTTGAAACCTGCCGCCGAACTGAAACAGAACAGGATATGATGTAGATTGTATCCGTAACAGGAGGTACTTATATGAATATAACAACAAGAGTAACAAAACTTGATAACCCGGAAAGTAAGTTAAAAGCGTTAGCCACTATTGTGCTCAACGGCAACTTTGCCGTTGGTGGTATCAAGGTAATCGAAACTGAAAAAGGAATGTATGTGGCTATGCCGAATCATCTCGGCAAAGATAAACAGTATTACGACGACTGCTATCCGGTGACCGCTGAAATGCGCAAAGCAATAAACAAGGCTGTAATGACAGCCTATGAAAACAATGCTACTGCTGTAATTAAAAGTGAGCCTGAAGCAATTGCTACGAAGGTCAAGGTTGTTCCTAACAATAATCCTGACAGCAATCTTAAAGGATTCGCTCAGATAACAATGGATGATTGCTTTGTTGTGTCAGGTGTGAAAGTCTTTGACGGTGAAAACGGAATGTTTTTGCAGATGCCGCAGTATAAAAATTCAGCCGGTGAATACAAGAATGTTGCCAATCCGGTTACCAAAGAATTTCACGATGAACTGAGCAACAAGGTGATAGCTGCATATAAAAATGTTGCAACTACAGCAAATAAACAGCAGGAAACACAGACAACCGCAACAAGCGTGAAGCGTTAACAGATAATCATTCGGCGGCAGTTTTCTATATATTTATTTTGTGCTACAGGTAGCACAATAGGAAGAGATAAAATGAATAAGAGATATGGCTGGTTTTGACCTATTGGTAATAGCTATCTTTATTTTACCGGGATGGCGATTGCTGTACTTCTGGTTTTCATAAAGGAGGAAATTCACATGAAACTAAACGAAATGGAAAAAAAGCTGCTCTTTCAGGTGAAGGGCGACGACCAGGGAAAGGTTCTGTATGAGCTTTATATGACTGTGCGTTATTCAAATAATTCCGAACGGCGGGAAGCAGCAGAAAGCCTGATACCAAAGCTGAATGTCCTGTCAGATGCAGAGTGCATGGATTTAGTGAAGGACATTCAGAAGAATTACCATTTGCCACATTCGCCCCGTACCATTGGGGAATGGACCGCCGAGACCAGACAGCAATCCGGTGTGGAGAAATTAAAGGGACATGACATCATGTCGTTGCAACGCTTCAACCCAGAGGTAAAGCACATGATCGTCTTTGATGTGTTGTCTTACAATTCCCCTGTCGGAGATAAGGGCGATAAGATGCGCCTGTTTCTTACAGATGTCGGATATAAGAGATTTTTGGACAGTCAGGAACGGGGCGAAGTGAAACTGAAAAAATATGCAAAGGTTTCTGGCGGCAATCTCTACTATGACCGCATACAAGAAATTGCACGAAACGATAACGAAAGTGAGCAAAAGCAAGAAAGCGTACCTGATTGCTACTACTTTCCTGCTACCGATGAACAGATAAACGCTTTAACTAACGCAAAAATTTCTTTTGAAAAGCAAACCAAATCAGACGGTAGCGTAATAATACGGGTTGGTATTGATGACAAGGAAAAAGCAGAAACAATTATGAATACAAAAAAAGTTGTATTATAATTTTCTGACTGTAAACAAAGCTGTGCGGTGTGTTTTTTCACACCGCACACGTGTTTGTGCTACCTGTAGCACAATGTAACAAGACTGCTTGATTTACACACCGTCAGACTACAAATCACGTGCTGACTGTATCGTGAAAGGAAAAAGAAATCATGAGTAAAACTATAGCGTATGATTATTGCTTCAACTGTGCCGACATACCATACAACGATGAAATTATTGATGGAACTTCTGTGATGATTTCCTTTGTTGCATATAATGCTTTGTTCAAAGAAATAAATCTTTCGGACGCAATGCGAACGGTAGAAGGATACGGCATTTCAGACCTTATTAAAGTATCCTTTGACAATGAGAACGAATATACAATACAATGCAGGCAAAAAGTGCTTGATGCGTTTTACCGTGACTACGGATTTTTGTCATTGCATTGCAAACCCATAGGTTACAGTCTTTGCGTAAAAATTGCGGAAGGCTACAGTAAGGACGTGCCAACTACCGAAGAAATATATAGAAGTATTATTTCTGAAAATAAAGAACTTTTTGATATATCCGACAACAGAGTTGCTCAAACGCTTGCATATATGATGGTAGAAGCGGACACAAAAGATTGCTTATATTTTGTGCCATCAAAAGAGTTGAGAAAGAATAAATGCTGTATTGGTGAATCTGGTGAGGAAAGCACGTCTCTATAAGAAAGGAAACCTCAAAATGAAAAAAATTTTTAAAACTGCAATTATTTCTTCTTGTTTTTTTCTGGGCTTAACGATTATCATTGCTTATTTTATCTCTGATAATTTTTTTGACCAAATAAGCAATAATGCAGGTGCTTCATTAAATTTTGCATTAAAAATCTTAATGCTTGGTTTTGTTTTTTCAATTGTATATCACGGAATGGCTAAATTTCTTAATAAAATTTTTGGTGTCGTAAACAACAAAAACAATGAGAATACTTAGGGTGCGACACCGTGTCGCACTTGTAAATTGACATCTAAAATTAAATATGATAGAATGGAGGAAAATATATGTTGCTTTACATTCTAATTACGGCTACAGCATATTTGATTTATTGGATTATATATTTGATGTGCAGCGAGGTGTTTATGATGGAGTCGATTGTAGGCGCTATAATCGGAGCAGGAGGAGCTATACTTGTAGGCATTTTAGGGCTTATCGGTACTTGCATTTACAACGGCAGAAAAACTAAAAAATTGAATGACAATCTTTTGAAATTGCAAGACAGCTATATAGGAGTAAAGGACGGCGAAATGTCGCTGTCAAAACAAATAGGCGTAATCAGCGGAACTGATAGTAGTTTAAGCAACCAACATAAAGATATTGAAAAATTTCTGAAGGAAGATATAGAATTTAAACTGAAGCAGACAATGACATATTCTTCCGATGCTTATAGGCTCATAGAAACCGAAAGGCAACTGCGTGAACAGAGAGAAAAACTGCTTAATTGTGATGAAAGTAAGCTATCACAAGCGATAGATGATATTTCTGCATTTAAAAATCTATGGGTAGAAAAAAACTACCGTATTCAACAATTGAGCGAACAAGTAATACAATTGCAGGAAGAAAGGCAGTCACTTGAACGTACGATAAATGAGAAGAATAATGAAATTAACAAGCTAAAGGAACAAATTGAAAAATATCGTTATTCAAGAGATGACAAACAAACTTTATATAGATAGCGTGGATAGCACAAAGCGACTGATTTCAGCCGCTTTTTCTTTTGTGCTACCTGTAGCACAATGTAATAAGTTTGTAAAAATCGGCGAAACGCACAAAAGATAATACTATATTTTGTATATGTTTTTGCTATGTTTCGCTGGACTTTCATCCGCTTTTATGGTATAATATACTTGAGGAAATAGTACCGAATCGAAAGGAGAGACACAAATGGCAAGAAATATAGTAAAGGCAAAGCTGGATATAATATTCAAGAAGTTGTTTACGGACGAGGGAAATCAGCATATATTGCAAGCGTTTCTCTCGGACATACTCGAAATACCATATGAGTCGATAAACAACATAATCGTACTGAACTCTGAGATAATGCCAGAGAACATTATAGAAAAATACAGCCGTATGGACATAAAGATGACGGTTGACGGTAACAGGCTTATCAATGTTGAAATGCAGATTAAAGACGAGGGCGATTACAAGGATCGTTCAATGTACTACCTTTCAAAGTTGTACGGCAATCAGCTTAAAAGCGGTGATGGCTACGGCAAACTCAATCAGTGTATTTCAATCAATGTATTGAATTTCATTCTGTTCGATGAATGGACGGATTTTCATTCTTCATTCAGAATGAGGGAAGATAAGCACAATTCTGTTCTTACCGACAATTTTATAGCTCATTACTTCGAGCTGAAGAAAATCGGAAAGAATTTTGACAAGAACAACAAGCAGGAACTATGGCTCAGACTTATAAATGCAGAAACGGAGGATGAACTTGATATGTTACAGCAGACAGGTGTAAAGTCCATACAGGACGCAGTAGTTGTACTGCACAAGATGAGTGCAGACGAAAAGACAAGAGAACTTGCCGAAATGCGTGAAAAGGCACTGCATATTGAGGCTACCGAAAAATCCTTTGCAATAGCCGAAGGCGAAAGAAGAAAAGAAGCTGAAATCCTCGCCAAGATGAGAAAGAGCGGACTTTCAGAAGAACAGATAAAAGCTATCTTAAACAGTTAAGATCAATCTACCAATCCCACAAAGGAGGACCCCAAAATGAAACGTAAACGTACCCACACCATACTCGCAACAATAACCCTTATCAGCGTAATACTGACCA
>OMAQ01000220.1_pt1 | contig 35687 bp, 26 predicted proteins | sample 1673461 | NCBI WGS metagenome assembly OMAQ01 (sample SAMEA103958112, study PRJEB25191) | human gut metagenome | biome: human-associated habitat [ENVO:00009003]; feature: intestine environment [ENVO:2100002]; material: feces | place: Germany | collected 2013/2015
CGGCACCACGCTCGGAAACTCGGAGGTGCAACAGTTCAGCGACGGAGAGTTCCAGCCCTGCTTCAACGAGTCGATCCGCGGCTGCACCGTGTTCATCATCCAATCGACCTTCCCGCCGCTGGACAACCTGATGGAACTCCTTATGATGATCGATGCCGCACGCCGCGCATCGGCCTACAAGGTGATCGCCGTGATGCCCTACTTCGGCTGGGCGCGTCAGGACCGCAAAGACCGTCCCCGCGTACCGATCGGCGCGAAACTGGTAGCCAACATGCTCGTCGCGGCAGGCGTGGACCGCATTATGACCATGGACCTGCATGCGGACCAGATCCAGGGCTTCTTCGACGTACCGGTGGATGCACTCTATGCCAGCGGCATCTTCGTACCGTACATCAAAAGCCTGAACATCGAGGACCTCTCGATCGCGGCACCCGACATGGGCGGCGCCAAACGGGCCAACACCTATGCCAAGCACCTGAGCGCCCCGATCATCATCTCGCACAAGGAGCGTGCGAAAGCCAATGTCGTGGGTAAAATGACGGCCATCGGCGACGTGAAGGGTCGCAACGTAATCATCGTGGACGATATGATCGATACGGCCGGCACGATCTGCATGGCAGCCGATATGCTAATGGAAAAAGGTGCCAAGAGCGTCCGGGCAGCCATCACCCACCCGATCCTTTCGGGGCAGGCTTACGAAAAAATCAATGCCAGTGCCTTGCAGGAGGTGATCGTCACGGACACCATACCGCTCAACCCGGAAAAGGACCTGAGCAAATTCAAGGTGATGACCGTAGCGGACATCTTCGCCAACGTCATCGAGCGCGTACACAACTACAAGGAGATTTCGTCGATTTTCTTCAAGTAGGAGGAGTTTACAATACGACAAAGGGGATGCTTTTTCGAGCATCCCCTTTGTCGTATTTAATGTTTCGCTATCCGGTGCATCTCACAAAAGCAACAACAGTCCGACCGCCAACGCCGCAAAAATACAGAAACAAAAGCGTATAATGCGATTATTGCAGAAAGACACCTTCCACAAGAAATAAAACCCAGCGCAACATAAAAGATATAACCCCAGTAAAACCAAAGAAACAATCCCGCAATACACCACGTAAACCAGCCCGTTTCCGCCTGCCCCATCGCATATCATACCAACAAAAAATACGATTATGTCGAGCAGTAGCAACCCGGTCAGTACAAGGGTTGTTATTTCTGCAATTCTGTTTTTTTCATTTTGCTCCGTCATTTCAGCGGCGAATCCGGTTCCCGGGCCATAACCATATAGAACATACGGTCGAGGAAGCCAGGGGCGAATTTCTTGATAAAGTGTGTAGCACGCCCCTCAGCCTCCATCAGGCAAAGGCGTTTGCGCTTTTCGATTCCCCGAATAACGATACGGGCGACCTGTTCGGGCGTCATCATCTTCGCCTCGTCGCGCGGTGTCTCGCCCTGGCTCGAACCGTCGGCCGTGAGCGCCGAAAAGCGGACATTCGAAGCCGTGAACCCCGGGCAGGCGACCATCACGTGCAACCCCTTCTTCAGGTTTTCGATCCGCACGGTTTCCAGAAATCCCGTCATCGCATATTTCGAAGCCGAATAGCCCGTACGCCCCGGCAGGCCGTGCAAACCGGCCACCGACGAGATGCCGACCAGCGACCCGTGCGAAGCCTGCAAGTACGGCAACGCGTATTTGGTACAATAGACCGTGCCCCAGAAATTAACGTCCATCAGACGGTGCAGCACCTCCAGATCCACGTCATCGAACAGTGCCCGCATCGAAAGGCCCGCATTGCAGATGAGCACATCCAACCCGCCGTACTCCCCGACGGCCGTGTCGATCAGATTGCGGCACTCCTCCGGCTTGGTCACATCCACCGCGCAGTAGGTCGCTTCGCCGCCTTTGGATCGGATATCTCCGACGATGAGCTGCAATTTTTGCAGGCTCCGGGCGCCGAGCACCACGTTGGCACCCTGCACCGCACATTCGCGGGCCAATGCCTCGCCGATCCCCGACGAAGCTCCGGTGACCACGACGGTCTTTCCTTTCAAACCTTTCATCCTATCAATCGTTTACATTTATTTCCAATCCGTCGTAAGCCAAATATACCCCTTCGGGCAACAACGCGGAACGCTCGGCGTAAAGACCCATTTCATGCGACATATGCGTCAGATACGCCCGGCGGGGCGCCACACGGCGGATCAGCGCCAATGCTTCGTCCAGTGAAAAATGCGAATCATGGGGCTGGGGCCGGAGCGCATTGACCACCAGCACTTCGACACCGTACAGCTTCCGCTCTTCGGCCGGGGCGATGGTCTTGAAATCCGTAAGGTAGGCCAGTTCGCCGAACCGGAACCCTGTCACCTCGAATCGGGGCGAATGGTGTCCCGACACGGGAATCACCTCCTTGTCCTTAACGCAAAAGGGAACGGCAGGATCTATTTCGCACAGCTCGATTTCGGGCACCCCCCGATACTTGTCCACACTGAAGGCATAGTCGAAGTCCTTGCGGACGCATTTGAGCGTCTGCCGTGTTCCGAATACGTCGATCCGATGGATCGTGGGATAATCGACGAAATTGAAGGCCCGCACGTCGTCCAATCCTCCGATATGGTCTTTGTGTTCGTGCGTCAGCAGAATCGCGTCGATATGCCGGACCCCGGTCCGGAGCATCTGGTAACGGAAATCGGGCCCAGCGTCGATCACCAGCCGTATGTCGTCCCACTCGAGCATGGCCGAAGTCCGCAGACGGTTATCGCGGGGATCTTTCGAGGTGCAGACGGCACACCGGCAGCCGATCACCGGCACTCCCTGAGAAGTTCCCGAGCCAAGAATCGTAAGTTTCATACCCATCGCAAAAAACGTCGGAGTTTCTGTTTTTCCCGGCGACGGGAACAAAAATACAAAAAAAACACCGCAGAAAAGAGAAATCGCCGCTTTTTCTCGCACGCTCCAGATAACGGGAAGCAACGCGTTTTACCGTACGCTCGGATAGGCTGGAGCGACTGTCGGTATCATTCGAAACGGGCGGCGAAAACGATCCACGATACCCCGGGGAACTCCGGCGGTGCACACCCGAACAATTCGGTATCTGTCGGAAAAATTCTAAAACCATACCGCCACAATCCTATACCTCTCCTCCTACAGATCCGATAATCTCCCGGAACCGGCCGCCCTCTCGCCCCTCCCGAAAACGCTACCGCAAGACAACCGGAACACGCCCCGCGAAACAGTTTCCTCCACCGCAAACAGAAGGCGGGCCGGCAACTGCTGACGATCGCCGCCGTTCCCGGCGCACATACGACATTCATCACATTCCGCTCGGAGGCGTCCAGAAAATCCGATGTACGTTTTGCGATTCGATTTATACAATTTGAGAACGAAACATCCTTCAATCCGGATAATTTTGTATAATTATTTTTCAGATTCGGGTCAAACCGGAAAAACCATTCCCGGACACCCGGATTTTTTACCCCGAAAAACAAGGAATTTCAAGCCCCGTGTATCCCACCCGACTCTACCGTCCATAAATTTCACCGACCTCCATCCATCGAAAAAATGCAGGACGGAAGAGTCGCACGGGGCGATTTCCCGGCGAAAGCCGAAATAATAGCGCAAAAAGACATTTTTAGTACTTATTTTTACTATCTTAGTATTCAGAATGTTGGAAAACCTCACATATTTCCTTAACGGAGCTTCCCTGTCATTTTTCGCTATGGGCGCCTTCCATATGGCGATTTATGCCCGACAGAGCAAATCCCGGCCCCATTATCTCTTCACGATCTGCCTGATATGGATGGCATTGATCGAACTCAAAGAGTTTTTCCTGAGCCACGATGCCGCCTACAACTACGAAATTCTCGGCCCGGGCTTCACCTTTCCGGACCTGTTTACCCTGGCTCTGCTGTCGCTCTTCTTTTTCGAACTGGTGATGCCCGGCCGCATCACGGCACGATACAGCCTCAAACTGCTGAGCCCCTTCGTTCTGCTCGGCGGCGCCTACTGGCTCGGAACGGCTTTCGAACCCCGCACGGTATATGCTTCCCTGCCGGAGTTGCTAAAGGACCTGCCGTCCTTCCTGCCGACGGTAATTCTGCTCTACACCCTATACACCGTCGGTTACTGCCTCTTCGCCCTGACTCGCATCGTCCTCTACTCCATCCGTTACTCCCGGGAGATCGCCCAGGCCTACTCGTTCACGGAGCGCATCCACCTGCAATGGCTGCGGTGGATGTCGGCACTGCTGGCCTTCTACCTGCTTTCATACATCATCATCATTCTATTTTTCAGCAATATCTGGTTCACCATTCTCATCTATATCCTGACACTTACCGTCTGGGGTATCCTCTACGGCTGCATCCTGCAATACCGCATCCCGGACATTATCCGGGATTACTGGCAACCGCTCCCGGAAGAAGAACCCATCGAAGAAAATCCGGAAATAAACCTCGCCGAAGGAAAAGGACGCGCCGCATCGCTGCGGGAACAGTTGCAGGAAGCCATCGTACAGCGCAAACTATACCTCAACCCCGGACTTACGATCATCGACTTGGCCTGCGAATGCGGCACTAACCACACGCAACTCTCCCTGCTGCTCAACAAGGAATTGGGCTTGTCGTTCCGCGACTACATCAACCACTGCCGCATTCAATATGCCGCCTTGCCGCTGCTCGAAGACGAGGAGGCCGGCCATAAAATCGAAGAAGTGGCCCTATTATCCGGATTCGGGAGCACGGCGACTTTCTACCGCGCCTTCGCCAAAGAAAAAGGCATGGCCCCGCAACAATGGCAGGAGTCCATTAGAAAATCCCGGACAAGGGGGGGGGAAGACAACGGTTTACGGGAAATAACCGGACTTCAGGAAGAGTGTCCGTAAGGCATCGTTCGCAACATTGAACAAGCGTACCGAAGTCGCAAATCAATTTGCCGCTCCGATTCATTTACAATGGACGGCTCAAGGATACGGTCCTATTTCCTTTTAGGACAAAAGCCTGCTCTCCGCTCTCCGAGCGTCGAACCCGTAATCCGGAAACACCCGTCAGGGATGCCATCCGATCTTCTTCAACGATAGCCGGCATCGAAGAGCCAGCCCCGGATAAAGTTCATCGCCGAATAAACCGCCCCATGAGCCGGATCCTGCGCCGCACGCCCCGAATGCCCGAACACCCGTCAAGAAGCCGCCGGCCAGTTATCTCTTACGGTCGCCAGAAGTAAAAAGCCCCGGACAAGGTCGCAATTCCTATGTGCCGGGGTAACGAATCCGCAATCCGGAAAGCACCCGGCCCCCGGACAAAAGCCTACGCTCCATACACCCCAGCGGTGAATTCTGCGGCCGGCACGGGCTCGGACGCAAAAGAAGAGCACCGCTTCGATCCCGCCGGAAACGGACACGCCTCGCCGTAAAACATCGGCAGTCATATACCGCCAATATACCTTATTCGACGGTCGTTTATTCACGACCCGTGACCGTGTTGTAATACTTGTCGCCCTAAATCCCTTCGCTCGGAGGAAACTTGGGCTACGACACACCCCAAAGGGACACCGAAGTATATAATCACAAAAATACGGTACTTCCCGGCAGTCAAATGAAAGCGGCGCCCCCTTTTCGGAAGCGCCGCCGTATCAATCGAAATACAGGTCTTATTCGGTAACCCGCTCGAGCCATTTCACCATACCGAGCATAACGCCCATCGAGATGATGCAGACCGAGAAGAATACAGTCCAAGCCACCCAAATAGGATAAGCATTGTAGATGAGCGGACCAATCCAGAGCAGCAGATTGCCTACGGCCGTTGCACAGAGCCACAGACCTTGGCAAAGGCCCTGGAGATGCTTGGGAGCAACTTTAGAAACGAACGACAGACCGAGAGGAGAAATGAACAGCTCTGCCACAGTCAGGAAGAAGTAGAGTACGAAGAGAACCCACGGTCCTGTCTTGAGAGCGGCCGCCTCGGCAGCCGGGAGATCCTTGAACGCCTCGGCCGAAGGATAACCATTGATGATCGAGAATACGGTCATGAAAAGGAATGCCAATCCGGCCAAACCCATACCGATAGCGATCTTGCGAGGTGTGGAAATCGCTTTTCCACGGCGTGCAAGAGCGGCAAATACCCACATCACAACAGGAGTGAGGATGATGACATAGAACGGGTTGAGAGCCTGCCATATTTCCGGCTGTACGGAGTCGGTCTTTACGAAATCGCGGGCAAAGAGCGAGAGTGAAGTTCCGTTCTGATGGAATGAAAACCAAAAGAAGATAGCAATACCGAGCACAGCGAAGAGGGCTGCCATACGCTGCTTGATTTCCGTAGCCATTGTAGCTTTTTCCTCTGCAGAATATGTAACGGTTTCCTCTTTTGCTTTCTTTGCGGGAGAAGGAAGCTGCCTTTTGGTGAAAAGGAATATCGAGAGAGAAATAAGCATTGCGGCAACGGAGGCGATAAACGAATAGTGGATGCCGGTGTTGAAGACATTAAGATAATTCGAACAGAATGCCGATACGGAGCCGGCATCACCTGCAACCACAGAGCCACCCACCTTTGTAATCAGCTCCTGAAGATTGGCAAGGTTTACTTCCGCACCCGCCAAAAATCCGTGGCAAAGAGCCGGAAGCTCGGCATTATACATCAAACCGTTCTCACTGAGCCACCAGCTGCGGAGCAAAGGAGCTACGAAGGGAGCCACAACGCCACCAAGATTGATAAAGACATAGAAAATCTGGAAACCGGCATCACGCTGCGAAGCATAGCGAGGATTGTCGTACAACTGTCCGACAATGGCCTGAAGGTTGCCCTTGAAAAGGCCGTTGCCGAATGCGATGAGGAACAGCGCACCGCAAGTAAGCGTAAGAAGCCATGTCTGATTCTCAGGAGTCGCGAAAATGGGGAATGCCAATACGACATAACCGATAGTCATGACAATAAGACCGGAAATGATGGTTCCTTTGTAGTTCTGCGTTCTGTCGGCAATGATACCGCCTACGAGGCTAAGCACATAGATACCGGCGTAGAAGAAAGAATAGACTAAAGCACTGGTCTCTTCAGACAGGCCGAATTTGGAACATAGAAACAGCACAAGCACCGCGTTCATGATATAATATCCGAAACGCTCGCCCATGTTGCTCAATGCTGCCGGGATCAATCCTTTGGGTTGATTTTTAAACATACGCGATTGAATTAGAATTTTTTCTGTTTTTTGTTTCGCGGACAAAGATAGAATTATTTTTCGTATTTTTGTTATAATAATGAACCAGTTTATGGGAAATCCGACGAAAAAGCTCCCGATGATCGAGCGGGACGGCTGGCTGCTTCCGGTCGAGAAAGAGCTGACCGCCCGGCACGAGAGCTACCTGCGGGCACTTCGGGAAATAGAAAAATCGGCCGGATCGATCGTCGATTACGCCAACGGCTATCGCTATTTCGGATGGCAGCGGGACGAGGCGCTCGAAGGCTGGTGGTTCCGCGAATGGCTTCCCGGGGCGCAGGACGTTTATCTGCTGGGCGACTTCAACGGTTGGCAGCGCACTTCGCTGCGGCTCGACAGAAACCCGGAAGGGGTGTGGAGTATTTTCCTGCCCGATGCGATGTATGCCGAACGGCTCACGCACGGCTCGCTCTACAAAATCCACGTACATGGCGACAACGGCTGGCACGACCGCATCCCCGCCTATGCGACCCGCGTGGTACAGGACGAGAAAACCAAGGATTTCACCGCCCAGTTCTGGAATCCGTCCCCGTTCGACTGGCAGGGTGACCGGCCCATTGCGGCCCGCAGCGAGGAATTATTCATCTACGAAGCCCACGTAGGTATGGCTCAGGAGCGCGAAGGCGTGGGCAGCTATGCGGAATTCACCGAAAAGATTCTTCCCCGGATCCGGGAAGAGGGTTACGATACGGTACAGTTGATGGGCATCGCCGAACATCCCTATTACGGGTCGTTCGGCTACCACGTGTCGAACTTCTTCGCCCCTTCCTCGCGCTTCGGCACGCCCGAAGCGCTCAAGACACTCGTGCGCACGGCTCACGAACTGGGACTTGCGGTGGTAATGGATCTAGTGCACGCCCACTACGTGAAGAACCTCAACGAGGGGATCAACGAGCTCGACGGTACGGATCATCTCTACTCCCTACCGGGTACGGCGGGCGAACAGCCCTACTGGGACTCCAAAACTTTCGATTACGGCAAGGAACAGGTGCGGCACTTTCTGCTCTCGAACGTCAAATACTGGCTCGACGAATTTCACTTCGACGGCTATCGGTTCGACGGAGTGACCTCGATGCTCTACCGCCATCACGGGCACACCGACTTCGTCCGGAGGGAGCAATATTTCGATGAGGAGGTGGACGAAGCCGCCCTCACCTACCTTACGTTGGCCAATACGCTGGTACACGACTTCCGTCCCCGAGCCGTTACGATCGCCGAGGAGGTGAGCGGCATGCCGGGCATCGCGGTTCCGACTGCAGACGGAGGCGTCGGTTTCGACTACCGCCTGGGCATGGCCATTCCGGATTTCTGGATCCGACAACTCAAGGAGATACCCGACGAACAGTGGGACATACACGCCATTTGGCACGTCCTGACCGACCGTCTGCCGGGCATCAAGACGGTCGCTTACGCCGAATCGCACGACCAGGCGTTAGTGGGCGACCAGACCCTCGCGTTCCGGCTGATGGGAAAGGAGATGTACGAACACATGGACCGCGCCTCGCAAAGTCCGGTCATCGACCGGGGAATGGCCCTGCACAAGATGATCCGGCTCGTCACGATCTCGGCAGGCGGGGACGCCTATCTCAATTTCATGGGCAACGAATTCGGACATCCCGAATGGATCGACTTTCCGCGCGAGGGCAACGGCTGGAGCTACGCCTACGCCCGGCGCCAATGGTCGCTCGCGGACAACGGGCTGCTGCGCTATGCCCAGCTCGGGGAGTTCGACCGGGCGATGATCGCCCTGGTGAAAAAATACGGCATACTCCGCGACGGCTACCCTTACAATTTACAGATGGACACCCAGAATCAGACGATGGCCTTTTCGCACGGCGACCTGCTGTTCGTATTCAACTGGCATCCGTCGGCCTCGATACCCAATTACGAAGTACGGGTACGGGTTCCGGGCCGTTACCGCCCGATCCTCTCGACCGACGAGCGCCGTTTCGGCGGCACGGAGCGGACCGACATGCGGGGGCAGCATTTCTCCTACCCCGTGCAGGGGGACGAGCTGCCCCGCATCCGCATCTACAACACCTCGCGCACGGCGACGGTCTTCCTTCGCGAAGAGTGATCCGGACACACTCCCTGCGCCGTGCACGGGGCCAAAAATACCGGATAATGCCCGGAAAACAGAAAAAATCGCAAAAAGACAGACAATACACCGCTGCCGAGCGGGATTTCGGACAACAAATTCAATACAATGACGAAAAAATACAGACATCTCCTGTTCGACCTCGATGGCACGCTCACAGACCCGATGGAGGGCATCACCCGTTCGGTGCAACACGCCCTGCGGCATTTCGGTATCGAAGTGAGCGACCTGCGCGAGCTCTGCCCCTTCATCGGACCGCCGTTCGCGGAGTCCTTCCGGACATTTTACGGCTTCGACGACCGCCAGACCAGCGAAGCCGTAGCCGTATCACGGGAGTATTTCACCGAAAAAGGCATCTTCGAAAACCGGCTCTACGACGGGATGGACGAGCTGCTCGACACGCTCACAAGCAGCGGATATACGCTCTGCGTCGCCACGTCGAAGCCCCGGGTATTCGCCGAGCGGATCCTCGACCACTTCGGCATCGCCCCCTATTTCTCCTTCGTCGGCGGCACAGGACTGGACGGCTCGCTGCCGACGAAGGCCGATGTGATCGCTCACGTGCTGGCCGGGAGCAACATCACCGATCGCGGAACCGCCTTAATGATCGGCGACCGCAAATACGACATTCTCGGTGCAAAAACCGTCGGCATCGACTCCGCCGGAGTTCTCTACGGCTACGGCGACCGGGCGGAACTGGAAGCGGCCGGAGCCGATTACATCCTCCCCGCAATTCCCGACCTGGAAGAGCTGCTGCTCGAATAAACGGACGAAATACCGGGAAACAGAGGGATTGTCTGACAAGTCCTATTTTAACGTTTTCACCCCCGTCGGAATAAACTCCGGCAGGGGTGATTTTCAATTTCGGGAAGTTATCGAACAGCCCTTTCATTCAGTTGCGGGCAACCTTGAAAGCCTACTTTTTCGCTGCGGCCGTACGGCGGGCAATGTCCTCGGCCGTATGCTGCACCTGGAAGCAAAGGTTCGACAGATCGACGCCCTCGATCCGGCGGCCCTCGACGACGATCTCGCCGTTCACCACGACGGTATCCACGTCGGCAGCCTTGCCGCAGTAGATCAGGTTCGCCACCATATTATATACCGGCATAAGGTGCGGCTTCACCGCATCGATCAGAATGAAATCCGCCAGCGCACCCTCCTTAATAACGCCCAACTCGCCGGCATGACCGATCGCACGGGCCGCATTGACGGTCGCCATTTTCAGAATTTCATAGGCAGGCAGCACGCAGGGATCCATCGTCGCTACTTTCTGCAAGAACGATGCGGTACGCATCTCGTCCCACATATCCAGGTCGTTGTTCGAACAGGTACCGTCCGTGCCAATCGTGCAAAGCACCCCTTCGCTATGCATCCGGGCGATCGGGGCGATACCGCTCGAAATTTTCATGTTGCTCTGGGGGTTGTGCGACACGGCCACTCCGCGCTCCCGCAGGATGCGGATATCCCCGTCATCGACGTGAACGCAATGCGCACCGATCGTCCGGTCGTCGAGAATACCGAGGGTATCGAGATGCCGGACAGAAGTAGTACCGTAACGCTCCCGCACGATACGCACCTCGTCTTCGGTTTCGGAAATATGGGTCATGAACCAGAGTCCGTGGCGGCGTGCCAGCTCCTTGCCCCGCTGCAACGACTCCGGCGAACAGGTATAGGGCGAATGGGGCGCCACGGCCAACCGGATGCGGTCGCAGTCGCCCGTGGTGGCGATCATCCGCTCCACATCGTCGGCAAAAGCCTCCCAACTCGTATCCAAGTAGCTCGCTCCGAGCATGGCCCGGATGCCGAGCCGCCGCACGGCCTCGGCGATACGGTTTTCGTGCCAGTACATATCGACGAACGTCGTGACGCCGCCCAGCAACATTTCGACAATACCCATTTCGGCTCCCAGTACGATTTCGTCCGGGGTTTGCTGTGCCTCGAAAGGCCAGATATATTCGTGCAGCCACTTCATCAGGGCGATGTCGTCGGCATAGCCCCGCTGGAGGGTCATCGCCACGTGGCAGTGGGTATTGATCAGTCCCGGCATGAGCACCTTGCCCGTGCCGTCGATCTCCCGCACCCCGGGATGCTCCCGCCGGAACGCTTCGATCCGCCGGGGATCGTCGCTGACCAGCGCCAGACGGCGATCCGCCACGCCGACCGCCCCCGTGAAAGTCCGGGGCTCCTTCTCTGCCGTCATGGGCAGAATCGTACAGTTCGTAAATAACAGTTCCATAAGCAATACAGGTTCGACGCAATCGGAATTACAAACCGGGCGGTTATCGTCAAAACGGCATACGTCGAACTATTTTACGGTGTTCACGCGAACATCCGATCCCATTTTGACATCTTCTCGAAACCGCCCCTATCAAAGCGCCCCTTCTATCGATCGCTTCCGGGACGTACCCCTTTCCGGCACCGGATCATTCGGTATCCAGAGAGTTCCCGCAAACGGTAATCAGCTCCCGCCCCGAAACCGAATTGGAATAGATCTGGATCACCTTGCTGAAAGTGCCCGGTTCGTTCTTATGCGGTTCATAGACCACACGGATCACAGCAGTTTCGCCCGGTGCGAGAGGGCGCTTGGAGTGGCTCACCTTCAGGCACGAGCAGGTAGTCTGCGCCCTTACTATTACTAACGGAGCAGAGCCGTCGTTCGTATATTCGAACTCCCAAACCAGATCGCCGCCCCAACGGGGTACGCTCCCGAAATTATGGAACGAACTCTCGAATTTCAGGTGCGCTCCCTCGTATTGCTGGGCGCCGGCCCCGAGCCATGCAAGGCACGAAGCCGCAATCAATAATATCGTACGTATCATTCGTGTCGTTTTCGCAGCCATCGTCCGCTGCTGTTATCGCGCCTTCAGTCGATGCGGTGCAACGTCGCACGGCAAACCGGATTGGCAGCGCATTCCAATCTATTCCAACGTAAAGACATAGGTAATCGTTCCGGTCTGCATCAAACTCTCGCTGGATGAAAACCGAGCTTTGCGGGCCGCTTCGACCGCCGCATCGACCAGCCGCTTGCTGTTGGTCGTCGATCCCTGCGCCCGATAGGAGGCGTATGTCACCCGACCGGAAGCATCGACAGTCACATCGACGACGACCTTGCCGGACTCATTGCCCGGATAGGAAGGCTTGGGCAACTTTCCCACCACCGAGCGCCCCGAAAGGTCGTAGGCAATGCCCGAATCGCTCTGGCCCGTGCCGTCGTGACTGCCTTCCGGCGCCCCCGAAAGGTCCCCGGCGTTACCCTCGCCCGCAGCAGGCCCCTCCGACGTGGAAGTGCTCCCCGCCGTGCGGCCCGGGAAGAGCGCCCGACGGTTTACCGTGCGGGGTTGTTCGGCAGGCTGCTGCGCGTCGCTGCGCTGCGGAGTTTGTCCCGGAGTCTCCCGCTCGCGGTGTCTGCACGGCGATCTCCTCCCGCTCGCTGGTCACGTACTCGACCTGCTGCCGCGACGCTTCGGCCGCCGCCTGCTGCGGCGGTGCCTGCACATCGGTAGCCGACAGGTCCCGGTCGCCCAGACCGGTTTCGGTCGTCCCGAAATCGATCAGCAACCCTTCGCCGGGAAGCAGCTCGTCCCGCCCCATATCGAACGACACGAACAGGAAAGCCGCCGCGATCGACAGCGCATAAAGCAAAGCTGCGAGGCTCGCCCAACGACGCGCGTTCGATTTATCGTTATTCGGATCGTAATAATACATCGGTCAATTCTCACAAGGAAAACACCGCAGGGCGGCATTCCCCGGGTTTCACTCTATTCGGGCGAGGTAGCCGCGATGAGCGTAAAATTGTTGGCCTTGGCCATGCGCATCATGGCCACCACTTCGTCGAAAGCCACCGACTTGTCGCAATGCAGCGAAACGGTAGGGTTCTCCTGTCCCGCCAGCCGGGACTTGAGGGCTTTCTCCACGCCCTCGCGCGAGCCGACGTTTTCCGTCTCGACATAATACCTGTATCCATGTCCCGTATCCTGGATCGAAATCGTCGTCATCGCCTTGTCCTTCAACTGATTCGAACTTTTCGGCAGAATCAGCTTGATGGCATTGGGGTTGATGAGCGTCGTAGCGATCAGCATGAACAGCAGCAACAGGAAGATCAGATCGGTCATCGAAGCCGACGAAAACGACTTATCGACCTTGGATCCGCGTTTGATTGCCATAACAGATTACTTTTGAACGGGTTGATTCAGAATATCCATAAAGGCGATCGAGTTGGCCTCCATCCGGAAAACGAGCTTCTCGATGCGGGCCACCAGGTAGTTATAACCGAAGTAGGCCGGAATACCGACCAGCAGACCGCCGACCGTCGTGATCATCGCCACGTACATACCGCTCGAAAGGAGCGACATATCGACCGTACCGCCCGCAGCGGCCATATCCATAAAAGTCTGCACCATGCCGACCACCGTACCGAGAAAACCGATCATCGGGGCGCCGCCGGCGATGGTCGCCAGGATCGGCAGGTTGGTTTCGAGCTTCGACACTTCGAGGTTCGCCACGTTCTCGATGGCCGACTGCACGTCACTCATCGGACGACCGATCCGGCCGATACCCTTTTCGATCATACGGGCGATCGGCGTATTGGTCTTGCGGCAAAGATCGACCGCAGCAGCGACCTTGCCGTCCAAAATATAATCTCGGATGCGGTTCATGAAATTCATATCGAACTCCGACGCCTTACGGATCGCCATGAAGCGCTCCACGAAGATAAAGATCGTGAGTCCTCCCAGAATCAACAAAACCCACATCAGCCATCCGCCGCTCATAAACAACTGCCAAAGTCCCATGCGGGTCTGCTCCGCGACAACGACCGCATCTGCGGTCTGCAACAAACTAATCATAATCTTTTTGAGTGAATTAAATTTATTTTATTCGAGTTTTACTTTTTCCGTATCAATCCCGCTCCAAGTCGTATTCAGGCTCCGGCGGATCTTCCGGCAGAAGCAATTCCTGCCGTTGGGCCTCTTCCGCCGCACGCCGGGCCTGCTCCTCGCGGCGGGCCTGACGCTTTTTCTGACGTTTCTTGTTGGTGAAGCGGTCCCGAATACGCTGTTTCAGATCCTTGAAATTATTGAAATCCTCCTTATAGGAGATCCCGATACCGGTTTCCTGCAGGCCCTGGTTCTCGTCGAAACGATCGATGGTCTGCGTGAACGCCTTCAGACGCAGGTTGCCCGACTTGTCGATCAGCCACGTCACATGCGCTTCGCCCATGAAGTTGGAAACATTGTTGCTTACGGCCTGTTTGTTGTCGATGATGTAGTTGCCTTCGACCTCGACCAGCAGACGGTTGTTGATCAAATTGGTGGAGAAGCCGAAATCCACCTCGTCACCGGTCATTTCGGAGCCTGCCCGGTAGTTCAGGATGATCCGGTAATCATCTGTCGAAAACCAGTTGGTAAGCTGGTTGGTAAGCATCTCCAGACCCGTTGCCACACCGGAAGAAGCACCGATATTGGCACTGCCGGAATTGCTGAAAGTACCCAGTGCGACCAGCGAAATGAACTGCTGCGCCTGGGCTTCCTGCGTATTGAGCACGCTGGCCACCGCAGCCTGCGTTTCTATATCTGTAACGGGCACGACCACGCTGAAATCCAACTGCGGGTTGCTCAAACGACCGCCGATATGGATCTTACAATCAACCGGCACCGAACGGTCCGAAATCCGGGAACCGCTCTGGTCGTCGTCCGAAGAGGCGGTTACAGTGTTCAACAGAGGCTGCAACGACGTTTTGAGCTTATAGACGGCATTGATGTCGAGCCGCGCATCGACAGGCTCGCCCGTCCACTGAATCATCGAACCGCTCTCGATGATGAATTTTTTAGTAATGATATTCTGCAATGAGAAAAGAAAACTGCCTTCGATGAGCGTATAGTCGCCGTACATATTGAAGATACCGTTACCCGGATTGATATGCAGGTTGAGCATACCGTTGCCACGACCTTTCAGGGCACTGCCGACCGTCGGGTCGATCACCAGTTGGAAAGCGGTATTGTCCTGCACATTGAGAGCCATCGTAATATCCATCGTGCTGCCTGCGGCTTCCTTTTTACGCCCCTGCTGCTGGAAGAGCAGCTTCTTGCGCACCAGATAGTCGGTCGTATCGATCTGTTCAGGGGTGACGAACGTAACGAAATCGGCCGTTTTCGCATTCGACTGTCCCGACAGAGGCATATAAAATTCGGAATCGCCTTCGGTGGTAGCCACGATGTCCATTTTCACACCGCCCTTGCTGCCCGCGATCGTCGCCGAACCCGAAGCGAAAATCCGGCCGTAGAACAGGTCGTTATCCTTCGAAGTGGTATTGAGCACCATCAACTCTTTCGGCAGCACTTTCACCGAATAGGAGATATTGGACAAATGTTCCAGATTGAGGTCGATCGAGAAAAGGCCCTCGTTCTTCTCCGGATCGTACAGCGGCACGCCTTCGGCAATCAAATGATTGTTTTTAACCTCGATCACGGTCCGGGGCATCGTGTAGGTCACCTGCGTAAAATCCACCGTCGTGGTGAAATCGCGCACGGCGATCTGCCCGGAAAGGTTCGCCTCCTTACCGCTGCCGCGCAGGGCGATATCGACATCGGCATTGCCGCCGGTCCGCTCGACCACCCCCTTCAGCAGGGGATCGAGCGCCGAAAGTTCGACTGCGTCGAGGGTAGCCCGGGCGTAATAACGCTTTTGCGAAGGGGCGTAAAAACCACGAACGAGAGTATCGAGATTTTCCCGCTGCTGCACCAGAATACCCGCGCGGTTCTGTATGAAATCCCATCGGGACCGCAGCCAGATCGACGGAACGGCGAGATCGTTGATCGAAATGCTGTCCACAACGATATCGGCCTGCACCTCGCCGGCCCCGAGCACCGCTTTCATCGTCGCCGAACCGTTGGTACGACCGTCCACACGGTAGCCCATCGACGAGGTGAACTGCGAGAAGGGCGCCAACTCGAAATTATGCAGCGTCAATTGCACCGAATCCTGCAAACGACGCGATACGACGCCGTCGAGCAGCAGTTGCTGCCCGGCATTGACCATTCGAAAACGGTCGATTCGTATCCGGGAAGTATCTGCCGTAATACCGTCCGTATAGATATTCCAAGTCTTCTCTCCCCGGCTGATGTACGACGGCGTCAGCCGCAGATCGATCTGCCGGCCCGCAGGACCTCGTCCCCGGGCAAATTCCGAACGGAATCCGATCCGTCCGGAAACATCGCCGATAGTATCCGCGAAATCGGTAATCAGCTCCAGCTTGTTATCCTTGGCCCCTCCGCTCATTCCGACACGGCTCATGTGAAAACTGTTCAGATAAAGGTCCTCGGTCGAAGCCGCGAAAACGAGCGAGTCGCCCCGGTTATGGGCATCCAGATTCAGACGTGTCACCAGCATCCGGCCCCGCTCGATGTAATCCGAGGCCGCTTCGAACGAAAGTTTGTCGTTCGCCGGGTTGATCCGCAACAGCAACCGCGATCCGTCCGCGATCTGTAACCCGGGAGAAACGGCATTGACCAGCGGATTGATCTTCCGGACATTGACCGTAAGTTGGGAATATCCGTCAGCCAACTCTACCGTATCGGGATGCTGCGCCTGCCAGCCGGGACCGCCGTCAAGCGTCGGGACATAATCTCGGAAACGCTGTTGCAGGTAGGCGAACACCTCCTTGTAGGAGGTTTTCCCCTCGTAGTCGGCATCGACAAAATCGGAACGCAGACGAATAAACTTGTCCGACAAGCTGTTCCGACCCACGATCACAACGCTGTCGGCCGCAAGCTCGCGGTCGTTATAACGATAGGATACATCACGGACGAAGATTATTCCGTTCAGGTCGTCGAGCGTACGGCCGACGGCACGCGCAGTAATCCGGGCGGCAAGCACCGACACCGAATCGCGGCGATTCACCCCCAGAGCCGCCAGGTTCGCCTCCTCAAGGTCCAGCGCAAAATCGTAGCGGGGCCTCTGCTCATCGTTCAGGTCGAGCAGCCCTCTAAAATCGAACCGCAGATTCCTGTCCCGGGCTTCGATCAATCCGTTGAACTCCCGGTTCACCAGGTGCCCCTTCATACGGAGCGAATCGTAATCATATCCGTTGATCCCCAATCGCAGGATCTCGCCCGACACTTCGGCGTCGGAGTGTTCCGAGCTGAGTTCGCCGTTTACATGCACATTCAGAGAGAGGGGACCGAGCAGATCGTTTTCCAGCAACTCGCCCAGTTGCAGACTGGACGTTTTCACATCGCCCAGCACACCGCGACAGCCGTCGCGCAGCGAGCTCACCTGCAACAGGCAGGTCGCACCGCCGATCTCGGTCGCCAGCGCAGCATCCGCAGCAAAGGCCGTGAGCGTTCCGTCGAATTTGCCGGTAAGACCGATTTTGCCCGCATTTTTTGCAATACGCAGCACCTCGTCGGGCAAATTCTTGCCTGTGAGGGCAGCCGCCAGCCGATCGACATCCGCCGCCGAAGTCGTCAGTTCGGAAATGTCGGCCTTAAAATGCCCCTTTCCGACATCGGGCAGTCCCTGCGCCGCAAAATCGACCGACAGTTTCGTGTCGGCTCCCGTGCGGACCGAGCGCAGCGATCCCGACATATCGGCCACAGGGCCGCTCACATCAGCGTTCACGTCGGTCAGCGTCAGGTGCCAATCCTTCATTTTGGGCGAGAAATAGGCGATGTCGTCGGACGACAGCGTCGTATTGACGACCTGCGCCGTGATGTCCACCTCCTCGACGAAATTTTTGTAAAGGGCCCAGTCCAATCCGATCAATGAAAGCGAAGGCAACTCGATATTCGACTTCGCCGTCCGAATGTGTCCCTCCCGGATATCGATACAGCCGTTGGCGATGCAAAGACAGCCCGCCAGGTCTTCGACGACAAATCCGCTGCGCTCGCGCATCGCCAAACGCCCGATGTCGGTATGGATCACCGGACCGTCGATGGTGAAATTCTTCAGTTCGGCCCGGATGTCGATCAGGTGCATATCGGCGAAATCCACCCCGTACGACGGATTGCGGTGCTCCAGCCGTTCCATGCTGAAATCCAGCCCATCCGTTTCCAGACGCTCGATCTCCAGCCTGAATTTTCCCTCCGCCCGGGCCTTGTCCTTTTTGGAAAGTTTATCGACCACCTGCTTGATGTTCATCTCCCCGTCGGGAGTTTCGCGCAGGCAAAAACGGGCGTCCGACAATTCGGCCCGGCTGAAAACGAGCCCTCCCCCGAACAGGCCGAGGCTCTTGATCCGGGCATCCAGACGGCCGGCATAAAGCAACGTATCCCGTTGGAAATCCTCGACATAGAATCCGTCGAGCGAAACGCGGTAAAACAAGCCTATATCCACCCGGTCGATACTGATGCGGGTGCCGAGCTTGCGGGAGATTATTTCCGTCGCCTCCCGAGCGACGAAATTCTGAACGGCAGGAATCTCGAACAACAAGGCGACCAACAGAGGCAGAAAGATCAGCGCCAGCACGATCGCCGACACCATCTTGGCCAGTATGTTCACTATCCTGCGCATTATCCGACAAAACCGTTTTTAATAAATTGCAAATTTAAGCAAATTTCGGGATTTAACATCCGGCAGACCGGATATTTATCGTTAAAAATCACCGTTCGAAGAACTTGCCGCGAAGCCCTCCCGCAACGACCGGTAAAAATCTGTGCCCGGTACAATACAGAACCGCAAACCTGTTGCCAATCGCATTTCGGAGTTTTTCCGAAACCCGGACAGAGACCCGGTATCGGCTGCCGCCCGAAATAAATACGGACATCGGCGAATCATTTCGGATTTTATTCCGTATCTTTGATTTTTATTCGGATAATTCCGCCTCGGAAAAACACAAATAAATTTGCTTTTGCGCTCGGCTTATTCGTATCTTTGACATAGTCTTGGATAGGATGTACCTCGGAAAAATGGGAACAAGTTCCCATTTTCTCTCGGCTTTCACTATCTTTGTAAAGTTTTTTGCCACACAAAAATCACATGGACATTACCATTTTAGGCATAGAATCCTCCTGCGACGACACTTCGGCCGCAGTCATCCGCGACCGGACGCTCCTCTCGAACGTAATCGCCTCGCAGGCCGTGCACCAAAAATACGGCGGCGTGATCCCGGAACTAGCATCCCGGGCCCACCAGCAAAATATCGTCCCGGTAGTCGATACGGCCCTGAAAGAGGCCGGCGTGACGATCGACAAGATCGACGCGATCGCTTTCACGCGCGGCCCCGGTCTGCTGGGATCGCTTCTGGTGGGCGTATCGTTCGCCAAAGGACTCTCGATCTCCCACGACATTCCGCTGGTGGAGGTCAATCATCTGCAGGGGCACATCCTCTCCCACTTTCTGGACCTGCCCGACCGACAGCTTCCGCACCCCGACTTTCCGTTCCTCTGCCTGCTGGTCAGCGGAGGACATACCCAAATCGTAAAAGTGGACGGTCCGCTCGACATGCAGATCGTCGGCACGACGATCGACGACGCGGCGGGCGAAGCGTTCGACAAGTGCGCCAAAGTCATGGGGCTGCCCTATCCGGGCGGGCCGGTGATCGACAAACTGGCCAAGGAGGGCGATCCGCACGCGTTCCGCTTCGCCAAACCCCGCATCGAGGGTTTCGACTACTCGTTCTCGGGACTCAAAACCTCGTTCCTCTATACGTTGCGGGACGAAATGGCCGAAGATCCGAATTTCATCGAGAAAAACAAAGCCGACCTCTGCGCCTCGCTGCAGACGACCATCGTGGAAATTCTGCTCGACAAGCTCGTAAAAGCCTCCAAGGAGTACGGGATCCGCGACATCGCCATCGCAGGCGGCGTATCGGCCAATTCAGGGCTCCGCAACGGCATCACGGAGGAGGGAAGGAAACGGGGATGGCGCACCTTCCTGCCCGAATTCAAGTTCACGACCGACAACGCCGCGATGATCGCCCTGGCAGGATACTACCGCTACATGAACGGCAATATCGCAACCCTGGACATCGCACCCGTGGCACGGCTCGAGGAGCTCGAACTGACCGTCGCACCGACAGCGGAACAATAACAGAAATACAAACTGTCCCGACCCTACATACAATATTTTTACGGGCACCCGGGATCCAAAACTTACAAAAAGCTCCACTCTCCCCGCACAGAGCCGCCTTTCGGGAAAACCTGAAACCGATCGAAACATCCGCTCAAGGAGAAACTTACGAAAAAGCCGAATCGACAAACGATACGACACGATCGGCGGGCACGACGTACGGAGAGAAAGGAAAAATATAAATTCAAAGCAACTTTAACTATGAAAACATTGAAAATCGGCGATCTGCTGGCCCGTCTTCCCATCATTCAGGGCGGTATGGGCGTAGGCATCTCCCTCTCGGGACTCGCATCGGCCGTAGCCAACCAAGGCGGTGTGGGAGTGATCTCCTCGGCCGGACTGGGCGTCATCTACCGGGAACACTCCAAAGACTACAATACGGCAAGCATCTGGGGCCTGCGCGAAGAGCTGCGCAAAGCCCGTGAAAAGACCAAAGGTATCATCGGCGTCAATGTCATGGTGGCCATGTCCAACTTCGCAGACATGGTCAGAACGGCCATCGCAGAGAAGGCCGACATCATCTTCTCGGGGGCCGGTATGCCCCTCAACCTGCCGTCGTTCCTGACCAAAGGCAGCAAGACGAAGTTGGCTCCGATCGTTTCGTCGGCCCGAGCCGCCAAGCTCATCTGCGAGAAATGGCTCGCCAACTACAAATACGTTCCCGACGCGATCGTGGTCGAGGGACCCAAGGCCGGCGGACACCTGGGCTACAAGCCGGAACAGATCACCGACGAACACTTCTCGCTGGAGCGGCTGCTGCCCGAAATCGTTTCGGAAGTCCGTCGTTTCGGCACGGCGCACGACACGCACATCCCGGTCATCGCAGCAGGCGGCATCTACACGGGCGAAGACATTTATCGCATCATGGAGCTGGGCGCCGACGGTGTCCAGATGGGCACGCGCTTCGTCACCACGGAGGAGTGCGACGCCTCGACGGAGTTCAAGCGGAGTTACATCGAAGCCTCTCAACAGGACATAGAGATCATCCAAAGTCCGGTGGGTATGCCGGGGCGGGCCATCCACAACTCTTTCCTGGAACGGGTGAAACAAGGGTTGAAACAGCCCAAAAGCTGTCCGTTCAACTGTATCAAGACCTGCGACGTAACCCACAGCCCCTACTGCATCATCATGGCCCTCTACAACGCCTTCAAAGGCAACCTGTCGGCAGGATACGCTTTCGCCGGCGTCAATGCCTGGCGAGCCGAAAAGATCGAGAGCGTGAAAGAGCTGATGACGAACCTTATCGACGAATTCGACCGTTTCAGCCTGAAAAAACAGTTGGCGAAACTGAAAAAATAACGTTCGATAAAAGTACAAAATCCGTATGACACCTTCCGGTATTGCATGCCGAAAGGTGCTCATTTTCCCCTATCTCAATTTTTAGAACCTGCTCGAATTTTATGTAGAGATTATTTGAAAGCTGTTTTCGAGTAGATTCTTTTGGGGAGGTTGCGTAAATAGCGAACTATTTTCAGCACCTGCTGAAAGAAGATGCAGAAAAGAGGTTCAAAAAAGCCGAAACATTTTCTCTCGGCCAATGTCTAACTCATTTATAAAATTCAAAACAGACTCTTAAACGGAAATCGTCCGCCCCGGCTTTTTATACGGCGCAGACACACGAATCGATCTGCTCCCAATCCAATCTAAAAAGACGTAACACAATGAAAATATGAATAATAGTCTTTTATTTCCGCAATGAACAGAATACATGCGGTATAAAAAACGAAGCCGTTTGTTTTATCCTCCCCTCATTTTCACTACCTTTGCGCCACCATTTTTCAACCTTAAAATTAACCTTAAAATAAAAATTCGGAGATGATCGAATTCAGACCCGCACTTCTCACATCCCTGAAGCACTACTCCCGGGAGAAATTCACCGCCGACCTCATGGCCGGCATCATCGTCGGCATCGTGGCCCTGCCGCTGGCGATCGCCTTCGGCATCGCATCGGGCGTTTCACCGGAAAAAGGCATCATCACGGCCATCATCGCCGGCTTCCTCACATCGGCGCTCGGCGGCAGTCGCGTACAGATCGGCGGCCCCACAGGTGCATTCATCGTGATCGTCTATGGCATCATCCAACAGTACGGCATCGAGGGACTGACCGTCGCCACGATCATGGCGGGCGTATTCCTGATCCTGCTGGGACTCTTCCGCCTGGGGACGATCATCAAATTCATTCCCTACCCGATCGTCGTCGGTTTCACCAGCGGTATCGCCGTGACGATCTTCACCACGCAGATCAAGGATCTGTTCGGCCTCACGACCCCCGAAATGCCGGGCGACTTCGCCGGGAAGTGGATGGTCTACTTCCAGAATTTCGGGACGATCGACCTCTGGGCAACGGCCGTAGGCGTTATCAGCGTCGCCATCATCGCCCTCACGCCCCGCTTCTCGAAAAAGATACCCGGTTCGCTGATCGCTATCGTCGTTATGACGCTGGCCGTCTATCTGCTGAAACGCTACGCCGGAATCGACTCCGTCGAAACCATCGGCGACCGATTCACGATCAACTCCCAACTGCCCGACGCGGTCATCCCCGCCCTCTCATGGGAAGGGATGAAAGGACTGCTGCCCGCAGCTATCACCATCGCCGTACTGGGCGCCATCGAATCGCTGCTGTCGGCAACGGTCGCCGACGGCGTGACGGGGGACAAGCACAACTCCAACCAGGAACTCGTGGCCCAAGGTATCGCCAACGTGGTGACGCCTCTGTTCGGCGGCATTCCCGCCACCGGAGCCATCGCCCGCACGATGACCAATATCAACAACGGCGGCCGCACGCCGGTCGCAGGCGTCATCCATGCCGTCGTACTGCTGCTGATCTTCCTGTTCCTGATGCCGCTGGCGCAATATATCCCAATGGCCTGCCTGGCAGGCGTGCTGGTAGTGGTATCGTACAACATGAGCGAATGGCGCACGTTCCGGGCTCTGATGAAGAATCCCCGCTCGGATGTCGCGGTGCTGTTGGTCACCTTCCTGCTGACGGTCATCATCGACCTGACGGTGGCCATCGAAGTCGGACTGGTACTCGCCTGCCTGCTCTTCATGCGGCGCGTGATGGAAACTACCGACATCTCGGTCATCCGCAACGAAATAGACCCCGGTAAGGAGTCGGACCTCGAGTCGCACGAAGAGCACCTCATCATCCCCCGAGGCGTCGAAGTATATGAAATCGACGGTCCCTACTTCTTCGGCATCGCCAACAAATTCGAGGAACAGATGGTGCAGCTCGGCGACCACGCACAGGTGCGGATCATCCGTATGCGAAAGGTCCCCTTCATCGACTCGACGGGCATCCATAACCTCACGAACCTCTGCCGCATATCGCAACAGGAAAATACCCGCATCATCCTTTCGGGCGTCAATCCCAAAGTACACGAAGTCCTGCACAAAGCGGGATTCTACTCCCTGCTGGGCGAGGAAAACATCTGCCCGAATATCAATGCGGCGCTCCGACGGGCCAAAGAACTGGTTGTCGAACCGAAAGAGAAATAGCTTTCCCGCAAAACAAATCTACCCAGGCTCCGCAAAGCGAGTGCAAAACAAAAATACCGTATCGATTGGTATCGGCAAGGGACATGTTAAGATGCGGGGACCGGATAAATCCGGTCCCCGCATCTTTTTTACATCGGAGAACAACAATAAACAACGCCTCTTTTTTTAAGCGCACCAACAAAAACCGTTACTTGCGCGTATAATATTCGACAAGCATCTCATCATTGCCTTCATCATAAATCCATTTCATCTCCGAAACGGTTATTTCGGCCCGGCAGCTCTGTTTTTCGATCCCGTCGTCCGTCACCAACACTCCCGACGCTTCATCATAAGAATAAGTCCCGTCATAATACTCTTCGGGCGGGAAATCGTAATAACGAAAAGTCCCGTCTTCCCGAAATACAGCGATCATCTTATCCTCGTCCTCCACAGCCGTAAAACTGTCGATCATTTTTCCATTCCGATAATACTCGTTCTTCTGAAACACCCATTCTCCGACGACCGATCCGGACTCGCCGTTCGGTTCGTCTTTTTCATCGGAACAGGCTGCGGTCAAACAAGCCAAAACCCACAGGCTGGCAAAAAACAGTTTTTTCATTGTCAATCGCTATTTAATTTGGTCATATACTTTTCCACCTCGAACGGCACTAATCCCCTGTCGTATCGAGCACAAAGCAAAATAAATACTTCACTGATATTCTTTTTACCAGTTTACCGGGCCTTATACCTCGTTAATATTCTGAAAATCCACGAGCAATTTCTTCAATAAAATATCATCAACCAATAACTACTTGTCAATAAAATCCTTCCAAACATCCGCCAGATCGAATTTCATTTTCATCGGAATTTTCCGCCCGTCAGGGTCTTCGACCGTCAAATTGAAATGAAGGATACAACTTTTGACATCGAATGCAGTAAAACCTTTGGTTACGGCATCGTCGTCATAAATCGACATGACAACCTCAAAGGACTTCGTTTCTTGCGGTTTCCACGGATTATCGAAAGAAACATTAGGAAACATACATTCGTATCTGGAAAACATCCCCTCGTCTCTTCTCAAAACGTACTCTTTATTAAAGTAAAAGGAAACCCATGCAGCCAATCGGTCGCGGATGTAAGGTTCCCCAACCCAATCTTCTCCTGCGATATATTCTTCATAAAATTCAGCGTCGATAAATGTGCTTTGCGACACATTCCGGAGGTCGGCTTTGAAAGTGAATATAACTTGATCCCAACGATCGAGTTCGAATTTACACAGGTAAGGTTCGACAACGATCGGTTGCGATTCGCGTCGTTTCAGCTCTTCCAATTCGCGCCGTTGAGTCAATTCGAGCGTATTCTTAAAGTTGGAAATCATCGTCCCAGCCAGTTTATCCGCCCCGGAACGTAACGTTTTGCGGGACTCGAGGCGCTTGCTCTCCATATAGTGCGGTTATGCTGAATGCATTTCCGAAATTTATTTCCGTCCCGGACGAAATAACAAATACGAAGGATTGAGGTTTTTCAAAGATCAATTGTCCCCATTCACTTTCGAGCAATAACCCGCCATCGGATGTTCTGTCAGGTTTACTTCTATCTTGTGCGAAAATTATTTGCTCGGCATTTGATGAATACGGAGATTCCATTACGTAATAGATGGAAACAAATCCTGTTTGATCCGCTTCGGAGATAATGATGCTTTTCATCGGATCATTTGAATCGGCAAAATCATACGTTCCTTCGATACGCAAATCCGAATTACAAGAGATGAAAGGAACGACGGTTAAATATAAAATATACCTATAGATAAAAGATTTCATAATTTTATTGCCACATAAATATAAACTACAATGGCCAATAAAATAATAGAACAGACAGTCCCCAGATACAAAATAAACGGAATTTCTACTTTGACTTTCTGTTCGACCCGAGCTATCTCCAAACCGTCTGCCGTATGTTTCGGCAACTCGTCGAATCCACCTTTAACCAGCCCGCATTTCGGACATACAGTCAATCCGTCCGGCACGGAATTTCCGCAGTTTTGACACTTCCAGCGATCTTCTATCATACAATCGAATTTCTTGCTGACAGGCGCCGATTCAACCCATTTACAAAAAAGAAAAGCGTGGAGTCGTTCGTTTATCCATCAAGAGGCATTCGGCGTGGCCCGGAAACAAATAAACAATACCCCAGTATATCGAGAACCGATATAGCTATACACGGTGATGAGTGTTCGTATTGCCATCCTTGTTTCCTAAAAATCGCCAAATTTTCTTGATAAGGATTAGCGAAACACTTTCACTAAACAATATGTCGCCATCCGCGGGGACGGCACCGCAAAGTTAGTGAATGTTTTCCAATACACAACACACTGTGGAGTATTGCCGCCGCAAAGATCGTGGAAAAGTTCTAAAATACCAATGGTACGACGCGTGCTCTTCCTTTATTACGGATGCATCCCGTCCGTTTTGCTCCGATCGGATACCTCTTCCCTGAGGGGACATTCGCCGATCGAAAAAAGCCGGGATTCCTTTCGGAACCCCGGCTCTCCATCCAAATTAACTAACCCATATATAACTATTTGACAGGTTTTTCTTCCGCCTTGACCCGGATCTTTCCGAATCCTTTGATCAGCTCCTCGGGCGAGGTCTTGGCACTGTCATAGGTCACGGTCACCTCTTTCGAGGGAACATCGACCTGAATATCCTTGATCCCCTTGCCGATTACCGGCACGTTGTTCATAATGCGGGCCGCACAGCTTTCGCAATCGATATCGACCGTGAACACCGTAGTAACGATCTCGCCCTTCTTCTGCGGCGTCTTCGCTTCCACGGCGAACACCCCGCATCCCAATACTGCCACGAGGCAGCACAAAATCATTTTTTTCATCGTCGTATAACTAATTTAATTCGTTCTTTCAATCAATAAAAATTGATACGCAATCCCGCATAAAACTTGCGCCCCATCAGAGGTCCCCAGATCACCGACGAGTTGAAACCCGCCGAGAAAGGATCGTCCGCATTCAGAATCGGGTGCTTCTGCTTATAATCGAGAATGTTCTCGCAGCCCACGTAAATATCGAACTTGCCGACTTTGCGGGTCACCTGCGCGAAGAACATCGGATACGTCGGCGACATCTCGGAATCGGCCAGGTCGCCCGTCTGGGTCGGCAGGCGCGAAGGACCGTTGAGCTGAGCCGTCACATCGAACACCCAGCGGTTGTAGCGGGTCGAATACTGCAAGTTGAGCAGCGCCTTGTAACGGCTTACCAGCGGACGCTCCACGAGCGCCGTACTGCCGTCCGGACGATCGATCGTCATACGGCTGTTCGTATAGCGGTACGTAGCGAAAATATCGAACCGCTCCACCGGAGTCCACGAAAAATCGACCTGATAAGTATCGGTAAAGGAGCGTTTGTCCGAGCTGTAAATATAAATGTCGTTCGGCGAATACTCCTGATCGGCAATCACCGAATTATAAAATTGCGTGCGGAAGTAGTCGAAACTCAACGTCGCGTCCTCCTCTTTCACGAGCGTGAAAATCTGCGTCAGGCTACCGCCTGCGGTGAGGGCTTTCTCCATCCGGTTGAGCGCTTTGAAATTGCCCGCACCGCCGTCTGCGACCATCCAGGTCGTATATCCCCCGTAAGCAGAGCCGGGATTGAGAGGTCCGCGCACAGCGGCGGCTCCCGCCGAAAGAGCCGTCGGTCTTTCGAACGTAATATGCCGTCCCGTAGCCAAAACGCCGATATTATCGGTGATGACGTTGGTCGAACGATAACCCAGCCCGGCCGAACCGCGCAGGATCGTCGTCGGGGTGATGTTCCACTTGATATGACCGCGCGGAGTAACGTAGAACTTATCGTAATAACCGTTGTAGTCCCCGCGTATGCCCGCAACTACGGAGAGCTTGTCCTTGATCGTGTAGGTATATTCGGCATAGGCGCCTACCTCGTTCTCCTGACGGTCGAGATTCCAGGCTCCGGCGGCATCCAGCCACGGCGTCGGGTTGAGCAGCGACTCGTCAAGGAATTGCAGATGCGACTGCACGCCGACGATCAGCGAATGACGGAAGGAGAAATAGTGGTTGTACATCATGTTCAGCGAAACCATGTTGTCCGTACCGTCGTAATCGTTGAGCCCGAAGTAGGCCCGTTCGCGGAAGCGGTCGTAATCGGCCACGAAAGCGATGTTCGAACGAAGCTCGTCCTGCTGGTCCTCGTCATAGACACCGGGACCGACCGGCATACCGAATTTGAAGTAGGCGTTCAGCTCGCGGTTCTTGATCTGCGAGCCGTACATGGCCCCCTTGTCCCAGTCGGTATCCATCTCTTCACGCATCGAAGCCTTGTAGTGCTTCTGACCGCTCAAGCGATTTTCCGCCAGATACTTGAAGCCCCACCGCACCTGCGCTCCGTTGTCAGCCGTATAAAGCCAGCGGTTTGCAACCGCTCCCAGGCGGGTTTTCGGCAGATCCATAAATCCGTCGCCGTTGTCGTCCATGTCGCCCAGCAAATGAGTATCCAACGATCCGTGCAACAGGAGGATCGTCGATAATTTCTTATCCTTGGTTACAGGAAGCGCCGTCGAAAGGTTCAGCTCGGGACGCAGTTCGTCGTCAAGGTAGAAGTTGATGAACAGCCGCTCGTCGTCGGTCGGTTTGCGGTGCTCGAGGTTGATCTGTCCGGTGATGGCCTCATGTCCGGCAGTCACGGACGAAATACCCTTCGACACCTGGATCGAATTGAGCCACATGCCCGGCGTATAGCTCAGGCCGTAGGGAGCACTCAAACCGCGCATGATCGGACGGTTTTCGTCCAATATTTGCGTGTAAGTGCCGGCCAAACCGAGCATCTTGATCTGACGCGCACCCGAAATGGCGTCGCTGTAACCGACTGTCACCGAAGCGGAGTTCTCGAAACTCTCGGCCAGGTTGCAACAAGCCATCTTGCAGAGGCCCGCGAAGGAGATCATCTCCCCTTTGAGAATGCCGTCCCGCTTCACGTAGTTACCGCCCAGCGTACTGTTCACCACGACCTCCTCGAGTTCCACCCCGTCGTTCGACAGACGAAAATCGACCCGCTCCACGCCGCTCTCGACGCGAATCGTATCGCTGGTATATCCGACGAAGCCGGCGACCAGCATATCGTATCCCTTAACCCGGTGTATGGTATAATTTCCTTCGGCATCGGCACCGGTTCCCACCGTCGTTCCGGCCCAGTACACCGATGCACCGATCAGCGGCTCGTCCGTGTCGGCTCCATATACGACACCTTTGACATTCTGAGCCCGAGCCGCGCCGAATGCCGATGCAACAAAAAAGACTAATACTGCTAAATACTTGAATTTCATTTGATTTTCCGTTGATTGTGTAAACATGATGCAAAAATAATATTCCATTCTTGCAATCCGGTTGCAAATCGGGCAACCGGCCTGTTGCAGGAAAAACACAGTACACGCAGGCACTGCACTTTTTCATGCGTCGTTACACGAAAACGGGAGGAGCACGCAGTCCGGAAGAGAGAAGATGGACCGTGCTATGGGCCAGACAGAGACGTTCAGAAACCGTCGCCCAATGAACGGAATCGAACGGAATCGCCGTCATCTCCGCTGCCAATATGGCAGGAAGATCGACGATCATGACCTTCGTATCACGCTCCCATTGGGAAGACGATACGGAAGTATATAGCTCCGACACCTTGGAGTGATCCACTCCGCAGCAAACGGCCTTAAAACCGGCCGAATGCGAATCGCATTCGGTATGGATGTCGCAACCCCGGCAGCATATATGCACCTCGCCTTTCTCCTGCCCCATACAGTGGCACGAAAGTACGGCGTATGCCGCTGCTCCTACCGAGAAACAGTAGGCGACCAGCAGCATCCACACGGACATATATCTGCGCAGCTTTACGCTCATTCTTCGACTAAATTACACGTTTTGAGCCGGGCGACCCACGCCTGGGCGTCGCGCTCGGCGGTTTCCGCATCCACGTCGTACTCGCCGAAGAGCAAATCGCGGACATCGTCGGTACCGAACTCACGTCCCTGCAACCGGTTCCACAACCAGAGCGAGGTTTCGTTCAATGCAATCACTTTGGTCATATCCACTCCGTAACGGCCCTGCATCACCACGATATGCTCGCCTGCCATTTCACGGACCTTATATTCCTCTTTGATTCTCATCGGTCGGTTTTCTTCTTCAACGTGCAAATATAGGAAAATATTTCGAGAAACCTAATATGACGCACTTTTTATCCCTTCCGGGCTCGGGTAAAAGCCAAAAACACTACCTTTGTGTATATGGAATCGACGGCACCGAACAGACGGCAACAGATCGCAGCGCTGCTCAAGCGCTACTGGGGGTTCGACACGTTCCGCCCCGTGCAGGAACAGGTCATCCTCTCGGTGCTCGCCGGACGCGATACGCTGGCCCTGATGCCCACGGGCGGCGGCAAGTCGCTCACCTATCAGATTCCGGGACTGGCTTCGGAGGGCGTATGCATCGTGGTCACCCCGCTGATCGCCCTGATGAAAGACCAGGTCGATCGGCTCCGCAAGCTGGGTATCCGCGCTCTGGCGATCCATTCGGGCCTGTCGGCCCGACAGATCGACATCGACCTGGACAACTGCGTCTATGGCGACGTGAAATTCCTCTACGTCGCTCCCGAACGGCTCGCATCCGAGGCCTTCCGCCTGCGGGTGCAGCGAATGAACGTATCGCTTCTCGCCGTCGATGAGGCCCACTGCATCTCCCAATGGGGCTACGACTTCCGCCCCTCCTACCTGCGGATCGCCGAGCTGCGCGAGCGGATTCCCGGCGTCCCCGTGCTGGCTCTCACGGCCTCGGCCACACCGCGCGTCGCGGACGACATCATGGAAAAGCTGCACTTCGCGGAACCCCATCTGCTGCGCAGCGATTTTTCGCGTCCCAACCTCTCTTATGCCGTGCGCCATACCGACGACAAAAACGAACAGCTCCTGCGGATCATCCGCAACGTCGGCGGTTCCGGCATCGTCTATGTCCGCACCCGCGAAGGAGCCGAACAGGTCGCGGCTTTCCTGCGCGACGAAGGTATTTCCGCAGAATATTATCACGGCGGACTGGGACACGCCGAGCGCTCGATACGGCAGGATGCCTGGATTTCGGGGCGTACCCCCGTCATGGTCGCTACCAACGCCTTCGGGATGGGGATCGACAAGCCGGACGTCCGCTACGTGGTACATTATACGATGTGCGACTCGCTCGAAAGCTACTATCAGGAGGCCGGACGTGCCGGACGCGACGGGCGGCGCAGCTATGCCGTGTTGCTGGTCTCCTCCGACGATGCGGGACGCATCGCCAAACGCTTCGAAGCGGACTACCCGCCGCTGGAAAAGATCCGCTCGATCTACGAAAAAATCTGCAGCTACCTCCAGATCGCCATCGGCGACGGCGCCCAAAGTTCCTTTCTGTTCAACCTGCGCGATTTCTGCACCCGGGAACACCTCTATGCGGGTCTGGTACAGAATGCCCTGAAGATCCTGAGTCAGAACGGCTACATGACCCTCCTGGACGAAGCGGCCAACCCCGCGCGCATCCTCTTCTGCGTCAGCCGCGACGATCTCTACCGCCTGCGGGTGATCCGCGACGATCTGGACCACATCATCCGTGTTCTGCTGCGTCTGTACGAAGGGGTTTTCACCGACTTCCGCCCCATCGACGAAACGGAAATAGCGACCTGGAGCGGCTATACGCCCGAAAAGGTGCACGACCTGCTGAAACGGCTCTGGCAACTGCGCGTGATCCGCTACATCCCCTCGAACCGCTCGCCGCTCCTCTACATGGACGAAGAACGGCTCCCCACCGCCGATCTCTACATCTCCCCCGAATCGTACCAGCAGCGCCGGAAACAGACCCGCGAACGATTCGAGCGGATGCTCGCCTATGCCACGGCGGAAACCGGCTGCCGCAGCTCCTTCCTGGAAGCCTATTTCGGAGTGCCGGAGCCCCGGGAGTGCGGCATCTGCGACCTCTGCCTCGCCCGCAAACGCGCCGCCCGCGCTCCGCAGGCGGAAGCCTCGAAAAAGACCGTTCTGGAGCTGCTCCGCAACGACGCTCTCGATCCCCGGGAAATCGTCGCTGCACTCCGATCCGATCCGGCACAAATCGCCGAGCTCCTGCGCAAATTGAGCGGCGAAGGCAAAATTTCCATACTCCCGGATGGAAAAGTCACGATTAATCGGTAACTTTGCGCGATTTCATGAACAAACCGATCACATTTCAAAATAGCATCAGCAACGAGGAGGCCGCTCTGCTTCCGGCCATCGAATTCCGGGGCCCGATCGTCGTCGTGGACTCGGAACCGAGGCTCAGGGAGGCCTGCCGCTACCTGGCGGCACAGCCCGTCATCGGGTTCGACACCGAAACCCGGCCTTCGTTCCGGGCGGGCGTCGTCAATCGGGTCGCACTGCTGCAACTCTCCTCGCCGGAACAGAGCTTCCTGTTCCGGCTCTGCAAGATTCCTCTCGACAAAGCCATCGTCAAAATCCTCGAAAACAAGGAGATCCTGAAAATCGGCGCCGATGTAAAGGGCGACCTGCGGGCACTGCACAACATCCGGCACTTTCAGGAAGCGGGCTTCGTGGATCTTCAGGAGCTCGCCGGAGAGTGGGGCATCGAAGAGAAAAGCCTGCGCAAACTTTCGGCGATCGTACTCGGCCAGCGGGTATCCAAAGCTCAGCGCCTGAGCAACTGGGAAGCCGCACAACTCACCGACAAGCAGCAGCTCTACGCCGCAACGGACGCCTGGGTCTGCACGCGTATCTACGACCGGCTGCTGCACACACCCAAACCAAAGAAAACGAAGAAATGATCCCGCAAATACACCTCCGACGCGGCAAGGAAGAGTCGTTGCTGCGCCGCCATCCCTGGATTTTCTCGGGCGCGATCGAATCCGTCCGTTACGACGGAAACGAAATCCCCGAAGGTGCCCTCGTCGATGTCTATACCCGTTCGGGCGACTTCATCGCCCGGGGACATTACCAGATCGGTTCGATCGCCGTGCGGGTGCTCACCTTCGAACAGGAACCGATCGACGCGGCCTGGTGGCAGCGGATGATCTCCACCGCACTCGACGTGCGCCGCACGCTCGGGCTCACGGATGCCCCCGACACCACCTGCTACCGTCTGGTTCACGGCGAGGGGGACTCCCTGCCGGGACTCGTCGTCGATATTTACGACACGACCGCCGTGATTCAATGTCACTCGGTGGGCATGTACCACGCCCGCCTGACAATCGCCGATGCGATCCGAACGGTTTACGGCGACCGGATCACCGCCATCTACGACAAAAGTTCCCAAACCGTACCGTTCAAGGCCGGCCTGAATCCCGTGGACGGGTACCTTTACGGCAAAACGGGAGGAATGCCCCGCACCGTGCTCGAAAACGGCGAAAAATTCCTGGTCAACTGGGAAGAGGGCCAGAAGACGGGCTTCTTTATCGACCAGCGCTTCAACCGCGAACTGGTACGCCGCTACGCCCGAGGACGCACGGTCCTCAATACCTTCTGCTACACGGGCGGATTTTCGGTATATGCTCTTGCGGGCGGAGCACGCGAAGTATGCTCGATCGACTCCTCGGAGCGGGCCGTCGCCCTGGCCGACGCCAACGTTCGGCTCAACTTCGGAGAAGAGGCTCCCCACACTTCGCTGGCCGTCGATGCCGTCGAATACCTCAAGGACATCGGCGACCGGTACGACATGATCATCCTCGACCCGCCGGCCTTCGCCAAGCACCACAAAGTGCTGGGCAATGCCATGCAGGGCTACAAGCGGCTCAATGCCCGGGCGCTGGCGCAGATCAAAAGCGGAGGGCTCCTCTTCACTTTCTCCTGTTCGCAGGCGGTCAGCAAGGAGTTGTTCCGCACCACGGTCTTCTCGGCCGCAGCCATCGCCGGACGCAAGGTCCGCATCCTGCACCAACTGACCCAGCCCGCCGACCATCCGATCAACATCTATCATCCCGAAGGCGAATACCTCAAGGGATTGGTACTTTACGTCGAATAAATCCGCTCTCGAACCGAATCCAAATAGTCGATATGGAACGCGAAACGATCGTCCGGGAATTTCTCGACAGACACAAAATCCGGTACGACATCTATCACCACCCGGCTTCCCCGACCATCGAAGAGGCCAAGGCACATTGGCGCGAGGACGGGTCGAAACATTGCAAAAACCTCTTCTTCCGCAACCACAAGGGCGACCGTCATTATTTGGTCTGTTTCGACTGCGACCGCTCGCTGGCGATTCACGATCTGGAACACCGACTGCGGCAGGGCAAACTCACCTTCGCCTCGCCGCAGCGCATGGAACGCTACCTGGGGCTCGAACCGGGTTCCGTGTCGCCGTTCGGCCTTATCAACGACGCGGAACACCACGTACATCTCTTTTTAGACCGTCATCTGCAAACGTGCGACAGTTTGAGTTTCCACCCCAACGATTGCCGAGCCACGGTGGTCATTTCCCGCCCCGAATTCGAACGCTACCTCTCCCTGGTCGGAAATACGTACGAATACCTCGACCTCTACGACTGACACGTCTGAAATCCGCAGCGCAGTGCGAATGAAGGGGCTCTCTAACAGTCCGAATTTAAGTTATCACCCCTGTCAGGATGAACTCTGACAGGGGTGATTTTCAATTTCGAAAACTTGTTAGGGAACTCTTCGCACCTTTCGATTATTTCCGTCGGGAAGCGTTCCTTTGCGCCTCCTCCTGCTGACGCAGCAACTCTTCGTAACGCAACTGGAACTTGGATTTCTTCCTGTTCTTGTTTTTCGCGGCATTGGCCTGCATCACGGCATGAATTTTCTCGTCGTCGATCATCCGGCGGATCACGAGCGTCTGTCCGATCGTGAGAATGTTGGCCAGGAAGTAGTAGTAAGTCAGACCGCTCGAATAGCTGTTGAACCACAGGAGCATCATCACCGGCATCAGATAAACCATCATAAACTTCATACCGGCCATCTGGGGCTGCGACGAAGCCGTCTGCTGGTAATTGATATACGAGAAGGCGAACAGCGCGACGGTCATCAACAGGGCGAACAGGCTCACGTGATCTCCGTAGAAGGGGATGTTGAACGGCAGCGACAACACGCTGTCGTACGACGAAAGGTCGTCGGCCCAAAGGAAATGCTGGCCTCGCAGCTCGATCGAGGCGGGGAAGAAGCGGAACATCGCAATAATGATCGGCATCTGGATCAACAGCGGGATACAACCGCCCATCGGGTTGATACCGGCCTTCTTGTAGAGCTCCATCGTCGCCTGCTGGCGCTTCATGGCATCCTCCTGGCGCGGATATTTCTTGGCCAGCTCATCGACCTCGGGCTTGATGACGCGCATCTTGGCCGTCGATATGTAACTTTTATAGGTCAGCGGCGAGATGATGACCTTCACCAGCACGGCCAGGATCAGGATAATCAGGCCGAAACTCGGGATAAATTGACGCAGGAAATCGAACACCGGAATCACGAACCAGCGGTTCACCCAGCCGAAAATACCCCAGCCGAGCGGAATCAACCGTTCCAGATGCAGTTCGTCGTCCCCCTCGGTCGTCGCCACATGCTTGAGAATGGCGTATTTGTTCGGACCGAAATAGAAAGCGAAGTTGTAATGGTCGGTTTGCGCCGTATAGGGAACCGTCAATTTCGCCGAAAAATCCTTTATGTAACCCGAGCCTTTTTCCGCCGTCGTAAACTTCATATCAGCGTAGGAGAAGTTTTCCGGGGCGATCATCACCGACGAGAAGAACTGCTGCTTGAAAGCCACCCAGTTGACCGATGTGGAGATGCTCTTCGACTTGGATTTTTC
>OMAQ01000245.1_pt1 | contig 33211 bp, 24 predicted proteins | sample 1673461 | NCBI WGS metagenome assembly OMAQ01 (sample SAMEA103958112, study PRJEB25191) | human gut metagenome | biome: human-associated habitat [ENVO:00009003]; feature: intestine environment [ENVO:2100002]; material: feces | place: Germany | collected 2013/2015
CTTCTGAAATTTCTGTAACCGTAAGCGTTTCTCTTTAAAACTTTGACTTTGTTGTAGCTCTAGGTAAAGCTGTTGGTGTAACTGTAAGCAAATGAACTGATAATGCCGTCAAACCACGATTTCAGTGTTCGAGCGCAATACCGAAAATCTTTAATCAAACTTATTTCGGCAATATGTATCCACTCTGACAGCATTGCTTCAGCATGTTCGGCACTGCTACGCAAAGCAGTGAAAAATTTTTCTTTCAGACAGTGTGCGCCCATAATATCCGCCGAATACAAGAGCATAATATTCACGGCTTTGTTTGCTTGCGTCATTAAAGTTACTGTTAAAAGGTCTGATGAGTGATTCACTTATGTGAGGATAATTCAAATTATTAAAAAATATTTGCATTGAGGTTGTTGGTATATCTGCTTTTCCAGATACACTTTTGTATGTGCAGATATCGGCTAATTTTGCTATGATATCTGCTGATCATATATTGTTCCTGTTGCGGCGGCATAACTGAACATATATCAGTTTTCTTTTTCCGTTTGACACCCGGTTTCACCAACATTTATTATAGAGTCAATAAAAAAAAGCCCGTATCACCTTTTGAAAGGCGATACGGGCATCTATTCTTATGAAGCTTAGCGTAAGAACTTGAGGCTACGAATAATAGCGGGTTCTTTAGCCTTACCTGAGCAGATCTGGAAGAAGGCTATAATTTTGATTACCCACAGAACAGTTGACATAATACCATAAGCAATAGGTACTATAATTGTCCATAACAGAATAATCGTACAGATAAACATGAGTATGTTTGCAACTTCAAACTTAAGCGCCTGTCTTACATGGAACATTGCATACTTTGATGAGTTGCTTGCAAGAAGGGCAATTATTATTCCGAATATACCCATAAGGTAGCAAAGCATTGCAAATACCTTGTTATCGGAAATATCCTTGGGATCAAATTCTGCCGTATGATCGTAAGGATCATATGCGGGAGCTGCCGCATATATTCCCTGAGGGGGCACTGTGCCCTGGGGCTGTGTGTTGCCAAACTGTGTTCCGCAAGTTGTGCAGAATAATGCGCTGTCATCCAGCTGTGATTTACAATTAGGACATATTTTCATATTAATGATCTCCTTTGTCAACTTTCCATAGACTATGGAATTTTTTCGGTATCGCACTGAATAAAGTTAAAGTGCGACAAAATCCTGATATAATTATAATATTTTTCTCGGGCAAAATCAATCAATCCGTAATATAGCGGATCAAAAGATGTTTGTCATTAAAAACGACATAAATTTTCTGCCGGCTGTTTTTTCACCCGGCAGAAAAATCATTTATTCGTCTTCACCGGTGTTTTGCTTTCTTTTTTTAAGAACTAACAGCACTACTATTGCGGCAGCTATCACAATGACGCCGCCAATCGTGCCGAAGAAAAGAACTTTGTTGTTGTAGAAACGTACAAACAGGTTGGTTGTTACATAGAAATCTGTAATTTCAACCGTCTGCTCATTTCCTGCTGCATCGGTGCAGACAACCTTTACCTTATGTGCGCCTGTTGAGTTTCCATCAATATCAAAGGTGAAGTTTCCGTCAGCATCTATTGTTTTTGCGATATCCTCAGCTGTCCATGTCTTGTATTCCTTGTCATAATCGTCAAGGTATACCGACATTGTTTTAAGAAGGATATTATCGCTTGCTGACATTGTTACTGTCAACTTATCAACAGGATATGTCGAACCGTTTTCGATATTTGTCACAACAATATCGGGCTTTGTCTTATCTACACTGAACGAAATTTCCTTGTTCTTTGTATCAAGAGTATTTTCAGCCTTATTTCCTGCATCGTCTTCCGAGCTGAATGACAGTCTGTATACACCGTCATCGGCGAAATTTGCCGAATATACAGTGTAAGTGTATTCATACCACTGACCGTTGCCGCCCTTTACATCAATCCTGTAATCGTCGTCTTCCTTGAGCGTTATGGTTTCACCGTTCTTGAAGAGGATCACCTTGATGTTTTTAAGTTGGTTTGCATTGGTTTCTGTCACTACAACATCTTTACCGCTCTGCGTATATGAGCCGTTAAGCTCTTCTGTAGCCTTCGGAAGAGCATATGTTGAGCCGAAACGGTTGGCAGAGAATCTGATCGACTTGGTTGTAGTATTGCCTGCCTTATCCGTAAGCGTGGCAGTCAGCGTGTAGATATCATCAACCTCTTTTTTCTCAGGGAAGTTGTTGAAGGTAAATATCTTTCCGTTGTGCTGATCGGAATATGCGCCGTCAAGTGCAACAGCTTTTCTTTCTGCACCGGTGAGCGTTATACTTACATTTGCGTCATCATAGTTAGTATCCGTATATGAGATAACCGGGATAATTTCACCGCTGTTTGCTGAAAGATCTGCAACACCGCTGATTGTCAGACTCGGAGCTGTCTTGTCAACATAGAATGTCTGTTTTGCGAAGTCAGCTGCATCGTTGCCTGCCTTATCCTTAACAGCTATATCAAAAGTATAAAGACTGTCATTGCTGTAGGATACGGTAGCAGTGTGTCTGTCTCCGTTATCAGTCCAGCCGCTTACTATAGGAAGTGCTGCGACGGTGTCGTCATCTGTCGCAGTAAGTGTTACCGTAACACGACTTGCATCAAAGTTGTGCTCTGTAATAACTATAGTTGCTGTACGTCCTGCGTTGTAATAATTGCCGTTTGAGGCTGAATTGTTATCATAAGAAACGTCAATTACGGGCAACGTCTTATCGACAGTGAACTTTTCAGGTACTTGTGTACCTGCCGCATATACTGCACCATCGCTTTTGTTGTCTGCAAGGTCGGTATACTCGATACTGAACTCGTAATCACCGTCTGCTGTATAAGGAATTGTGGCAGTCCATATTGTGTCATCGAGATTACCTGTGCCGCCTGTTTTTTTCCAACCTGATACAGCAGGTATCACTCCGTCGGTATTTGTTATCTTTATCTTGACATTGTCAGATTTGAAATTACGTTCGGTAACAGCTATGGTTGCCACTCTGTCAGCCTTGAACAGCGACTCGCTGTCAACAGAGTTATTATTGTACGAAATGTTAATTTCGGGCTTTGTAACATCGATTGCTATCGGAACGTTTATCATTTCGTTGGTTGTTACTCTTGCATTGCCCGCATTATCCGTTGCTGTAATTTCAACTACTACGTTATTGCTGTTGAAAGTTGCAGCATCAATATTAATTCTGCCTGTCCAACTGCTTACAAGGCTGTCATTGTCATAAACTGAGCCGCTTGTTATGCCTTCGTTTACATCAAAGAGCACGCCTGTTTCCTCAGCCTGTGTATCGGTAGTTGAAATACGATAGGTTATTCTGTTAATGCCTGAATAATAACCGTTGCTGTCAGCGTTATTTCCGCTGTATGCAGGATCAATTACATTAAGGTCAACAGACACGTCCTTATTGTGAAGTCCGTTCTTGTTAGCCGCTTCGGGCTTGATATCGATCTCCGGTGCGTAGGTTTCGCCTGTCGGCGCTTTGCTGTCAACAACAATACCTGTAGAATTTATTATTGTGACATTGCCCGCCTTGTCTTCAGTTCTGAAATAGATTACAAACTTTTCACTCGGCGATACTTTTACACCGGTGTTTGCATAAGCTGTCCAGCTGCCGTCGGCAGAATAACCTGCCACATCGTCAACCTTCTGATATGTGATGTTGTCAAGACCGCTTATGTCACAGTTTACACTGTACTTTACAGTCACGCTGTTACGATAGAACTTTTCAAAAGCAACACCCTTTGTTGCTTTTACAGACTCATTGTTAATTCTGATATCTGCTTTTGTCGGTGCCGTTTTATCAATCGTAAACTCACCGGGGGCTACTGACTTGCCGTAATTTACAGCCTTGTTTTTATTGCCCGCCTTGTCACTGTAAGATATATTGAATGTGTAATCCGCCTCTGTCGTGAATCTGATGGTTGCGGTATGCGTATTGCCGTTTGTCTTCCAGTTCTTCGCATTTTTCAGATAAGCGGCATAATCGCCAACTGAACCTGTTGCATTCTTGTTCGTTACTTTTGCGACAACCCTTGAAGCATCAAAATTATGCTCGTTTATCGTTATCGTTGCTGTACGGTCTGCCTTGAAATACTTACTGTTCTTGGCAGAGTTATTATCATAAGAAACATCTATTGTCGGTCTTGTCTTGTCAATGGTGAACGATGTGCTGTACGTTCTCGCCTTATTACCCGAGAAATCGGTATAATCAATAGTGAACGTGTAGTCGCCATCCTCAACAAAGTCAAGCTTTGCGGTATGCACATTGCCGTTACTGTCTTCAAACGGAGTTGTAAGGTCTGCGTTCTTCAGTACAGTGGTGGTTTTCTTGCCGTTGTCATCGGTTCTTACAACCGTGATTTTAAGATAATTCTTATCGAAAGCTTCTGTGAAGAAGTTTGCTTCGGTTATTTTGATCGTTGCGGTTCTCTTCGCGGTGTAGAAAGTAGTGTTTTTGCTATCGTGCTTGTTATTGTCGTATTCTACGCTTATAACAGGTTTGGTATTGTCGGCTACTACTGTCTTGTCGTCATCGCTCATATCCGCTTTGTTGCCTGCGCGGTCAAAGGCTTTAAAGGATATCTTGCCTCTGTACTGTGGAGCTATTCTGAATGTGATATACGCTTTGCCGTCTTTATCATACTTCACATCTTTTGCCTGAGCGGCGGTAACAGTCTTGTTGCCGTCCGTGCTGTAGGTAAAGTAATCAATGCCCGATGTCATATCATCAGCCTTAACAGTAACCGTTATATCCGGATTGAAGAATCCGAACGATATTGTTCTCAGAACGATATCAAGTACGCTTTCACTGTAGCTTATTACAAGATTTTCGGGGTTTGTTTTATCAACGGTAAACTTTTCGGGAACTTCTGATTCACCGTAATTAACGGCTTTGTTTGCATTTCCCGCCTTGTCGGTACAGCTTATGCTGAATGTATAGTCTGCATCAACTGAGAATGTTATAGCTGCCGTGTGCTTATCGCCGTCAGCGGTCCAGTTCTTCGGATCACTGAGATAAGCGGCATAATCGCTTACTGTATCCGTTGCGTTCTTGTCTGTGATTACTGCTTTAACTCTTGATACGTCAAAGTTATGCTCCGTAATCGTGATCGTTGCTGTACGGTCTGCCTTGAAATACTTACCGTTCTTGACAGAGTTATTGTCGTAAGCAACTTCTATTTTCGGTGCTGTCTTATCAACAGTGAACTCACCGGTTGCAACCGAACCTTCGGCAAATGTTACAGAATTGTTTTCCGTAACGTGACCCGCTTTATCTGTACAGCTTATGCTGAATGTATAGTCGGCGTTGTCGGAGAATGTTATTTTGGCTGTGTGTACATCGCCCTCACTTTTCCAACTTTCCGCCTTTTTAAGATCTGCATTGAACTTATCGGATACTGTACCGTTTACGGTAACAATAGCTTCAACCTTTGCAGGGTCAAAGTTATGCTCTGTGATCGTTATTGTTGCGGTACGGTTCTTATCAAAATACTTATCACTGTCTGCACTGTTGTTATCATATTTTACTGAAACAGCAGGAGCTGTTCTGTCTATCATCAGCTGTCCTTTGCCGATAACAATTGCGGCTGTTATGCCGTCATCATTTTTCAGATAAACAGTTTCGGTGTTTTCATTTCCTTCTGTGCTTACGGTCAGATAATCAGACCATTCGTTATCTGAAAGTGCATTTGAACGGCTGATTTTATAACCTTCGGCAGGTGTTATTGTAATATCTCCCGTATACCATTTGCTATTGTTGTCAAGCTTAGCACCCGATAATACATAAGAATTTTCGGGAGTAACGAGATACGATATGTTAAGTGTGTACTTGGTCGATACTTCGTTATACTTATCGTCTGCCGCTCTTGTTGCCGTTACTGTAACTGTACCTACTTTTCCGTCATTGAACGTTATATTACCGTCTTCATCAATGCTTACAATGTCCGACGGCAAAAGAGAATATGTTATATTGCCTGTGCCCTGTCCGCCCGACGCCGCATTCTTAAACGACATACCGGTATTATAAGTAATTTTGTATGTATCATTATCATACTGTTCAAATTCAAAGCCTGTCTGATCCGCCTTGTTGATTTTAAGCGTGTAGCTTATTTCAGCAGAAGCGTTATAGCAATCATCGCCAGCTCTTATAGCCTTTACTGTAACCGTGCCGGCTTTAAGAATGGTAAGCGTGCCTGTTGCACTGTCTATGCTTGCAACATCGTTACCACTTGTTATCGTATAAGTAACATTGTCTGCGCCCTGATCACTGCTTGCTTTATTACTGAACGTATTGTTTTTCGGATCGTATGTTACTGCTTCGGGATTCGGCTTTTCAAAAGCAAAGTTTGTCTGATCAGCCTTATTGATTGTGAGGGTGTACTTGGCTGTTACTTCGTTATACTTATCGTCTGCCGCTCTTGTTGCCTTTACCGTAACATCGCCGGCTTTAAGAATGGTAAGTATGCCTGTTGTGCTGTCTATACTTGCAACACCGTTGTCACTTGTTATCTCGTAAGTAACATTGTCTTCGCCCTGATCGCTACTTGCTTTATTGCTGAACGTATTGTTTTTCGGATCGTATGTTATTGCTCCGGGATTCTGCTTTTCAAAAGCAAAGCCTGTCTGATCTGCCTTATTCACGGTCAGTATGTAGGACGCAGAAAATGTTTTGCCGGGATTTCCGCCTTCTCCTATAGTCAGATCCGCACCGACCTTGATTTTGCCGGGCTTGGTTATTGTAACCTTACCTGAGCTTTCATCTATACTTGCCGCGTCCGAAGGTGTACTTTCTTCAATCTTATACTTGACAACACCTAAGCTTGCGCCTATTGTAACTTCCTGAGTATATGTATTTTCTTTTTCAGGATCAAAATCCAATTCGGGAGTTTCTTTATCAAACTTGATTACGTCTTTTACAGTCAATGTATATGACGCCTGTGCCGCCTTATAATTTTCATCTGCGGCTTTCTTTGCCGTTACGGTGACAGTACCCGTTTTGTTTATAGTAAGCTCACCGTTTGTGGCATCGATGCTTGCCACATCAGATTTACCGCCTTCTATTTCAAAAGTGATATTACCATTGCCGTTGCCTTTTGTAAGCGGGTTTGTAAATCCGGTATTATTTTGATCGTAATTTATTACGGGATTCGGATTAGCAAATCCGAAATCTGCGTCCACTGCCTTTTCCTTAAGCGTAACATTAACATTGCCTGTTGTGCTTGTTACGGCTGTGTCGGTAAGGACGCTCTGCTTATAATCTGCCTTCGTTATGGTAGCCGACAGCTTTACAACGGGTGTTGGTTGAGCTGTAAAATCAATATCCGCTATTTCGGATATTTCTACCCTTCCGTCGTCACCTGTTTCAACGGTCCTCTGTGTGAAACTTGCGCCGTCAACAGTTACTTCATAAGCTACTGTTGCACCTGATATAGCGTTGTCGCTTTTGTCAGCAACTGTGATTGTGAATGCGTCTGCGGGTGCGGCATATGTACGCAACATATTGTCGGATAAAACCACAATAAGCATAGCAAATGCCATAAACAACGCTAAAATTCTATCACAGATTTTAGGCTTTGCTTTAATCATTTTTTTACTCTCCTGTCTTTACTGATTATATATTTATAATTGATTCCGTTCAGAATACAGTGCATACCGAACGAGAAAACAAATATTGCCATTATTATCAACTGCACAGATATGTTGTCTGCTGCTACCAACACGACTATAAATGCGCACAACGATAATATCATAATAACATCAAACACTCCGGCACAGGTATTGCTGAAAAAGCGGAACAAACCTATATTCAGGATACCGTTTTTTTCAGACGCAGATTTATCGTTTTTCCTGCGCGTTATATTCATAAAAATAAATGCTGTTATCGTTCCTATGAAACCGCACCAGAAAAAAATGCCTGTAACTATCGTAAGCACTCTGTTTGATTCGTTTTCCGTGCCGCAAAACGACATCAGAATAAGCGACATCGACATCATAAACAACGCAGTAACAAAATTTATAAGCATAGTATTCTTTTTTCCTGACGTTATCTTCATACCATCACCACTTATTCAATTATTTCTGTGCTGTCTGTAAAGCCCATTTCAATTTCCTTGACAAACACCGCCGCTGACGCAGGATCTGTTACCGTATAAGCGGGTTGCTTTGCAGATGCGGGCAGAATAGACTGAAGAGGCTGTGTCGCTCCGCTTCCGGCATTCAGAATTGTGGTTTCGGCTGTGGCAGGCATAAGTATTGTGGTTTCGTTTGCCGCCGGTCCCAGAACAGTTGTTTCCTGTGCTGACATTGCAAGCTCCGTTGTTGCAAACTTTTCGGTCTGCGGTGCGCCTGCCTTGCCTGCCGCCTGTCGCTCTATTCGTCCGGACCTTGTTATTCTGTCTGTTGCCGCACTGTAATCATTATCGGCGGCATTTTCATTTTGCAGACGTATATTTCTGATAGCTTTGCGAGCTGTCGCTCCTGACAAGTTGCCTACGACCTTTCTGATATCCAGCAGGAAGAAGAGCGCTATGGCTACAAGCAGTGCAACGCCTGCCACAATAAATGAAATGAGAGATAACGTTTGTAATAATTCAACCGACATTATTCTTTTACCTCCGCTTTCGTATTGTAAGCCGTTTCTATGTACTGCTTGGTATCAGCCATATTTTCAAGTATTGCCGCTTTCTTCTTTTCGGTTACATCTGAAATAGGTGTGATACTTTCCGTAGTATTCGCTATAAGATCGTAGACCTGCATAAGTTCATCCTCGGATATTCCCAGTCCCTTGAATGTTGTCGGATACTGCTGAAGCATTCCTCTTGCCATTTCCAGCAATTCAAGTCTTACGATTTCCTGCTCATTTGCGTTTGTGGCAACCGTATTCAACAACTCCTTAAGATTATTGAAATAATCCATAAATTCTGTATTGCTGATACCCTCGGCGTTGTTACCGTTCTTCTGCTTGGCTCTGAATTCTCCTATGCTTGCATAGGTCTTTGCCATATTCAGATTTTCATAGTCTTCGGGAGCGTTTTCAATAACTTTCTGGAACCATGACTTTGACCTTGTTGCTCTCTCTTCAGGTGCTTCATAGTAGTACCAGTAGAGCTTTCCAAGTTCAAAACATATCGTTGCATAACCGCTTTTATCAGCCTGAAGAGCATCAGCGTTGTTTGTCATATACTTTATAAGCATATCAGATTCATCTTTTGTGAAAACATAATCATCTTCCTTAAACGTCTTGATAAGTCCGAGATATGCCTCTTTTTCACCTGCCATATTTGGCACTTCTATACACTGACAATAAATATTTACTTTTTCAATGTAATCAGTATTGATCGTTGCCTGATTCAGCAGAGTCTGATAGGTATCGGTCGCTTTCTGTGTTGCAACAACATTCAGCACTATACCGCCTGCCGCAAACACAATTGATGCCGCAAGTGCCGATATAAAGCCGCCTAGCTTTCTTTTCTGCTTTTTCTTATAACGGTCGTCTATTTCTTCATAATGGTCAAGTGCATACATAAGTTCCGCCGCAGACTGATATCTGTCTGCAGGGTTGCGCTGAGTACATTTCAGAATTATCCGCTCAAGTCCGCCCGACAGTCCGGGGTTTATCTGCCTTATCGGTTTCATTTCATAAGGCGGCTCGCTGGGATTACAGCCTGTCACAAGATGATATAAGGTTGCACCAAGACAATATATGTCGGTTCTCGCATCTGTCTGACCCATTCCGCCGAACTGTTCAGGTGCGGCGTAACCGACCGTGCCAAGACAGGTTGTGTCTGCCAGATTCTTCGCCTTGAACTCTCTCGCCGTACCGAAATCGATGAGCGTAACATTGCCGTCCGGCTTCAGCATAATATTTGCAGGCTTCATATCACGATATATTATGGGTGGCTGACGCGAATGAAGATATCCCAGAACGTCACATAGCTGCTTTGCCCACTTTATGACAAATTCCTGCGGTTGTGCGCCGTATTCTTCGAGCGCCTTATTCAGCGAGTTACCCTCGATATAGTCCATTATTATAATGAACGAATCTTCTGTATCTATTACGTCAATAATGCTGGGTAGATTGGGATGATTGAGTTTTTTCAGTATATCAGTTTCGGCTACCAGTCCTTGTTTTACCGCTTCAAAATCAAGCACGCCATCCTTACGGACTTCTTTGACCGCCCAGGTCTTATTTGCTTTCTCATTGATTGCCATATACACGACACTCATACCGCCCTGACCGACTTTGCTGAGTATCTTGTATTTGCCGTCTACGAGTGATCCGATATCAAGCATTTCTTCTCCTCCGATTTCAGAATGTTCTTATAGTTACTACCGAAATGTTATCGCGTTCATGGCGCTGTTTATTTATATCTATCAGCGTCTGTATATTCTGTTTCATCTTTTCGGCATCGGTCATTACAGCGGGGTTCAGGAAATTATATATTTCTCCCTGAGTAATCTCGTGTCTGAATCCGTCGCTGCAAAGCATATATATTGCGTTAGTCTTTATATTGCCGAAGAACAAGTCAGGATATACTTCGTCAGATGCGCCTACACATTGCAAAAGAACACTGCGTCTTGAATCGTTTTCAGCCTGTTCGGGCGTAAGATTACCAAGCTCAACTTCACGAGCCACTACAGTCTGGTCTTTTGTAAGTACTCTTACACCGTCGGATATCTCATACGCTCTGGTATCTCCGACATTTATTATGTAATATCTCGTACCGGTAAGAAGCAGTGCGGTAACAGTAGTACCAAGTCCGCTTGTAAGTCCGCATTTCTTTCCGTACACTTTGATTTTCTCGTTGTACTCAGTAACTATGCCTGTCCATTCTGTACGGATATCATTTTCGTTCATACCGTTTGCGCAAAGAACAGGAAGTCGGTTATCTCCCCATTTTCTGAAAGCGTTTACGAGAGAAGCACTCGCCACTTCGCCTTTTGAAAGACCGCCCATGCCGTCGCACAATACCGCAAATGCAATTTTACCGATTGACGTATTATATACACAGGCGTTAAAACTGTCCTGATTTGTGCTTTTAGTTGTACCGATATCCGTTGCCGTGGAGATTATAAAATTCATATATACACCTCTTTATCCGTGCCGCAATACACATAATATCAATAAAGTCTGAACTCAAATTCTTCGTTGCCAAAGCGAATCTTGTCGCCATGACTGATAGGAGTTTCTATATTGCTCTGTATCATACTTCCGTTTACAAATGTATGGTTGGTCGAATTTGTATCAACAATGAAGAATTTATCGTTATTGGTGACAATATTTGCGTGGCTTCGGCTTACGGCGGTATTGTCGCCTATGAAATAATCCACATAACTCTTTTCCTTACCTATACGGAAGAACGGTTTATTGATATATATCTTCTCGCCGTTTTTGGTTCTTATAAGATGCGGAACCACAGTCTGTCGTGGCTGAGCTCCACCGTTAAGAACGGTGGTTTCTCCGGGCTTTTTACCGCTGAGCACTGTAGTTTCTCCGAAATTCAGATGCTGACCCTGCGCCATAACAGGTTGTGGAGCAGGCTGAGGAGTCGGCACTGGCGCTGATGCAGGCGCAGGTACAGATGACGGAGCCTGTACCGGAACAGGTGAGGGCGCAGGCATAGGCGGAATATTGCGCGGAGACTGATTGGAGATAGGAGTATTGGGTACAGGAACGGAGCCGGGAATATTTGAATTGGCTCCGTTCGGCTTGCCTGCGGGATAAAATGCCTGTCCTGCGGGGGCGGGGACGGGGAATTTATTATTGCCGTTTACACTGCCCGGTATCGCAAAACCGTTCTGGTTTCCTCCGTTCATCGGGCGAGGTACAGGCGGCTGTTGGTTTTTATTTTTCTTTTTGAAAAGTCCGAAGAACCCGCCTTTTTTCTTCTGCTGCGCCTGCGGCATCGGCTGTTGAGGCATGGGAGGCTGTGGCATAGCGGGACGAGATAAAGGCGGTTGGGACATAGGCGCAGATCCAGGCATAGGCATAGATACAGGATTAGGCATCGGCATAGGCGCAGGCACAGGATTAGCCGCCGCTATAGGTGCAGATGCCGGCTTAGGCGTCTGCACAGGTATAGGATTAGGTACCGGCATAGGTGTAGGTATAGGAGTCGGCATAGGTGCGGGTATTGGCATGGGAGCCGGAACAACAGTGTTGTTTATATTTTCAGGTGCCGATAAAGACATATTGCCCTTGATTTCATCTATCAGCATTTTAAAATCGCTGATGGAGAATACCGGATATGCGTTTAGAAAATTAATAATCTTGGCAATGTAATCACCGTTTTCGGTCTGATCAAAGTGTGTGCTGAACATTATGTTCTTGAAGAACGCATTCACATCAAACGGTTCCGCATTTTCTCTCTGTACGGGCAAACATATGAGGGAAACTTCACACGTTGATACATCAATAAAAATATAATTAAGATCAAGTACCAGTGATTCGATCGCTATCATATAATCCTCAGCAGCTATCATTGCGGCGGCTATGCCGTCAAATACCGTCAGCAGCCTTTTTTTTGATACTGCTCCTGAAAAGAACTGATTAACCGGAATCTTTGCCGATACATTATATTTTATGTACTTTTCCATATTGCTCTGCGTATAAACACATGCCGCAAGACCATTTATCCTATTATTTGTAATCATGCCGAGACACATCGTATCAATAATTTCATTCTGGGATACCGAATACGACAGATATGTTATATGACCTTGGTTTTCGTATTCAAAATTCATTGTTATTCCTCCATCAATAATAGCATAATAATTTTATATAATTCCACACACCGTTTTCTTTCACGGCAGCTATGCCGTTACTGGCAAACGGTAATGCATCATCAAACTGCTCATTTACACGGATATCTTTGTTAGAATTTATGTAAACCCATTTTCCGTTTTCCTGAACAGGTGCAAGACCTATTGAGAATGATTTTGCCGCTGTATACGCCGGTTCGATAACTATATTGCCGTTTGCATCGGCAAATCCCCATTTTCCGCCTATGCACACTGCGGCAGGTTCTGTACCTGCGAACGGATAGGCATTATCAAAACCCTGAGATGATATCTGAGAACCGGTTTTATCAGTCATATAATACTTCCCGCCTGTCTTAGCAAATATTACCCCGTTATCAATGCACGTTTCGTACTCGTCAAGCAGAATATCCTCATATACATAATCAGTGATCATGTTTTCGCCACTATCTATAAGTGCCCATTTATCACCTTTTTTCACTGCCGCAACACCGTTTTTAAAATTTGTAGCGTAATCATACGGCAAAGTATCCGCAATATCAAAAGCCGCATCTGTATAGCCATACTTACCGTTTTTTGCGACTCTTATTTTCCCGTCGCTTGAAAAAGACAGCTTTTCAACTTTTTCAGACGGACGGGCAATTTTAAAACCGTCGGTATTGATAATATACCACTCGGTGCCGTCATTTACAGCCGTACTTGAACTGATAAACACATTAGCGTCTTCAAACGCCGGCGCTATAAGATAACTGCCGCTGTCAGTTATATAGCCATATTGTCCGTCGCTTTTTACCATTGCATAATTTCCCAGGAATGTTGTAGCACCCTCCAGGTTCATCTTGACGTATTTATACTTATAAATACATTCAATGTAATAATTTCTTACTTTTTCTGTTGCCGCACCGGCGTCTTTTGCGGTATTTGCAAGATTTATCACATTCTGATATTCTTCATTGTCATAATAATATGAGCACAATCTCTCATACGCCTCTGCTGACTGAGGAAAACGGACAACATAACTTTTGAGTGCGGCGTCATAAAATGAGTCACCAAGCAATCTGGTCTGCTCCAGATATTCTTTATACACGCCCTCGTCATCGCTTTTTATATTCATTGCCTGTCGATATTTCTGTACTGCCATATACGGCACCTGATTTTCGGCATTTGCCCTGGCGCTCGCCAGATAAGTATCATATTCATCATTTACCGAAACAAATGATTCTGCCTTTATAAACAGCACTATAACTCCGGCAAGTATAATTATCGCTATAGCTATCAGTTTTACTTTCATCGTGCTCTCCTCACACACCCAATATAATATTTATCAACAATCCGACCGCCACAAAAGGTGCCATCGGTACAGCCGACTTTTTGGTTGCCTTTTTTGTTATCAGAAGTATTACAGATACAATTGCCATAATCAGCATTGACACCAGCAATATGGTGTATGTGTTTTCAAGACCGTAAAGCAGTCCTATCACAAAAAACATTTTTACATCACCCATGCCAAGTGCCTTTTTGACTATCAGCGACACTATAAAAAGTCCACCGCCGCATACGCCTGCACCAAGAAGCGAGTACAGCATTATACTTCTGAAAGATGTATGCGCAACAAAAATTTCAATCAGTGAAAGCAACACCCAGAAAGCAATACCTGCAATTATCAATTTGTTAGGAATTATCTTTTCTTTGAAATCTATATAAGCAAGCGCTGATATCCACATCATAACAGCCGCATTCATGGCAGACTGCATAAGAACGTTTCCGATTACATAACAGCCGTATAAATAAACAGCAATTGAAATCATAAGCGTTGCAACGCTTATCAATATCAGTTTCCTGTCATATTTCAATTTAAAGAACCGCTTTTTCTCGTCTTCATCTTTTCTGTATGTAATATACATATAAATGAAGAATTGAGCTACAATCAGAAATATAAATGTGAGCACTGCGAATAAAATATCACTCATAATTATTCTGTACTCCCATAGTCATAATTTCCGCCGGCTTTTTCAATTTTGAACTTAGCGTTAACATTTGACGGATATTTGCCTTCGGCTTTTCCGTCATTGCATGCTACCATAACCGTTCTGAGTTCTTTTTGTATACTACTATATTCTTCTTCGGATATATTCTCAGGCACGTAAATAATAAATGTATAATCAATTTTTTCCGTTTTACTGATCTCGCCTGCGTCTTGTCTCTGCTTCATATCCGCTAAATTGCTCATCATAAATACGGAGTAACGCTCATCTTCAGCAGTTTTCGCAATGCCACAACTATAATATTGATTTGGCGCCAGCGTGGTATCATAACAACTGCCATACATCATTGCGTAATTCTCATCAATTCCGTATTCACTGAAAAATTTTTCTCTGAACGCCAATATTTGAATCGGTTCGTCTAAATTCGGACCTCCGTCGCCCATATGCCAAAAGCTTCCCTCTATATCAACTTTTTCTTCGGGCTTTTCGGTTTCGGCAGGAGCGGTTGTTTCATCTGCTTTTGTTGTTTCTGACGGTTTTTCAGACTCAGCCGGATTATCTGTGTTCTGACCTCCGCCTGTTGTTGCCGCAGGAGCTTTCTCCTGGATTTTTGCCTGCGGATTGTCTCCCGCAAGCCAACCTCTTGCTACTGACTCCTTGCATATCGGTACATCAAGCGTTGCCCAGTTGAAAAGCTGAACCATACTCAGTCTGTAATAAACAACAATATGTACATCTCCGTTTTTTGTAGCGTCGTTTACATCAACGGTATTGAACAGCGTTGACATTTTGAAGTTCATGCCATCAAGACCGTCTACCACTCCTATGGCTTTCAGCTTTTCGTTCGCCTCACTGACTGATGAGCCGAAGTGTTTTGCTACAAACAGCCTTGACAAAGGTGCGGCGATACAATGTGAAGTCAGAATATCTATTGTTTCCTTTCCGGCGATAGCCGCTATACTTTTCATATATGCCATCGGATTATCCTGTACTGCTCCGAACGCATTATCGATGGTCTTCATCGATTTTTCGATATCAACTGCATCGGTTTTTAAGCTTGACAGCGCATTCTGAATATCATCAAGATTCAGGTTGCCTTCTTCAATAGCGTTCTTGACATTCGTTGATTGTTCAACTGAATCGTCCTGAGCACCGGCAAGCGCTGTGTAAAACTCATCTACACTTCCGATAACGCCGTTGATATTTGCCTTTTCGGCGTCTACCTTTGCCGCATAATCATCGGAAAGCTTCTGCAAACCGCTCATCTTGTAAAAGTATGAATATTGCGTCAACTCTTTTGTTGCGGTATCGACCGCATTCGATATGAGCATCTGTGCACGGCAGAAATTAACGACGTTCAATATAGTAAATATTACGAACAGAAATCCGGCAAACGAAATTACCGCCTCTACTACAGCCGACGCCTCATCCTCTTTAAGCTTTTCGATTATACCTTTCTTCATATGTATCACCACTTTTCTTATCTTTTGTTTTTAATATCCGGACAGACCGTTGTACTGAAGCTTTGCCGCCGGTGTAAAGTCACCGTCCACTTCTGTCGTAACTCCGTTTTCAGCATCCGAAAGTATATTCGTGAAGAATTCCATATTCATAAACAGCATATCCACATCAACTGACGCATGAACGGCAACATATGTCTTTGCCTGTGACATTCTGAACTTTGAACCGTCATCTTTCGTCAGCATATGCTGATATGTGGCGCCGTTGCTTGTCTTGGCATTCGTAATGTTCATCTGTATAACATCTGCGGTTCTGTTGAGTATCGGCTTATCGTTTACTGATATAAATATAAATGTAAACAGCATCAGATAATCTTTATATCCGAACTTTATTGCAGATGCCAGCGATGAACTTGAATTGCCCTTAAGATTGTCAACACCGCCTCCGATTGCGTTTTCGCCTGTTTCCAGGAAGTTCTTTGAGAAATCGTTGGTTGTTTCTATTATCTTTTTCTTAAGCTCATCCGTTGCCTTATCTGTAAGCTCTTTTGTCTTGTCGCCGACATATCCGTTGATTTTTTCCTGTACGTCTTTAGTTAAATCCGTTACTTCTTTGGTTATTCCATCACCGATTTTGTCTACGGCAGCCTTCATTTTCGTTGTTAAATCCTTCTTGAAGTTGTTGAGCTCTGTTACAAATGTCGAATAAGCTTTGCTCGGATCGGGATTACTTATTTTTTCCTGAATCGTAGATTTTGTGTTTTTTATAACCGAGTCAAGTTGACCTTCCACTGTCGAAAGAATAGAATCGGCAACTTTATTACCGCCAAATCTGGATTGAAGCTCATTGTGCAGACTTCCTGAAATTTCATCAAAAGCTTTTCCTACTTCGGTATTTATATCCTTTCCGTTATCCAGGAACTGAAGATCATTCAGCTTTTCTTCAATTATTGATTGAACATAATTGCTGGCTGTATTAACTATTTCTTCCATCTTGCTTTTAGTTGCAGAGGTTAGGTTTTCATTCAGTTCTTCTACTGAAGTCGTTATATTGTCTGCTGTCGCATCAACGATGCCCTGTATACCGTCAGATATTTTCTTTGCGCCCTTTTTTATGACAACGGTAGTAACATCTGCTACTTTTTCAGCCGCAGTTTCAAAGGCGTTTTTCAGCGACAATGACCATGTATCCTTCGACTTTACAACTGCAACCTTAAGTCCGGCATTCATCATAGACAGATCAAATGCCGATTCGCCTGCGGCTAGCGCCAGCTGAAGAATTACCTGTACGATCTGATAAGGCACAAATCCACAGGTTGCCGCCTGTACCGCAAGACCAACATTTCTGGTTGCATTTCTTATATCACTGTTTGTAAACGCATATATGCAGTTAAATGCAAATCTTATTGCATAAATGCTGGCTTTTGCGTATGTGACATTCTTTTCGGCGCTTTCGTTGCCATACAGGATATATTCTATCTCTGCACCATAGAAATAGTTGTTTGCCGCTTTCATCGGATAACTGCTGAGCATTTTTTGATTATCAACGTATTTTTCTCTAATGGTTGAATCGTTCAATGCTTTAGTTGCATTTGAAAGCATATTTATACCGGTTTTATTTTCCGACTTCTTGGATATTCCCTCACCGTTGATAAGTTCATCCTGTATCAACGTGTTATAAGAGAAATTCTCAAAAATGTAAGTAAGTATATATACATTCTCAAGTGCGTTTTCAGCTATATTGCCTATACCGTTCAGGATCTGACCGAGTGTATTTGATTGCTGGGTGAATCCGCTTGATGCGTCTATCTTACCGTCTTTTTCATCCAACTTGTATTGTGTATTATTATTTCCTGTATTTTTATCCTCTCCTTTTGAAGGTAAGTCTTTGGGTGCAGTTTTGCCTTTATACGAGTAACCATATTTATCTTTTTGGCTTTTGTTAGGCAATGCTTTATCAGCTGTTTCTTTTGCTATTTCATCTGCTGTTTTTCCGGCATTTTCCGCACTACTACCGTTATTGTCACTCTTCAGTTTGCTTTTAGATGTCTCATAGCTGTTTTTTATCGTTGTGTCAGCAGCGGTTTTCGTACTTTCATCCTTATATGTTGCATTCAGATAAACAAGGAACGTCGCCGGTATAATAGTCGGAGAAAGGAACTTGTATTCGTTATCAATCTCAATTTTTCCCGGCTTTTCGCCTTTATACAGCGTGTTCAGCTTTGAATTTGCGTCCTCAACCGTAACCACTTTACCGAGTGAATTCTTGACATCAGACGGTATGGCGGCAAGAAGTTTATCTGCTGTTTTGATATCCTTGATTTTTGTTTTGCCGTATTTGAAGTTATCGGATCTTGTAAGGATACTTTTAAATTCGTTATACTCATTCAGCCATGACGCTAAAAGCTGACCTCTGAATTTGTCAAGTTTATTCGTGTCATACTGCTTATGAGCGGCTTCAATATCCGCTTTATTCTGCTCGCTGAAATTATCGCTTCCGGCTTTGTTTTTATATTCGTTGTTTTTAGTGTTCCAAGTGTTGAGATTCGTATTATATGTTTCTATTGCAGTTCTTGCAACGCCGAGCTGTTCATCTATCGCAGTAAGCTGTTCGGCAATTTTACTTACATTGTCCTCAATTTTAGCAAACTGCGTACTTACCGCACTTACTTTTTCTGTGATCGTGTTTTTAGCGGCGGCAATGTACTTCTTATAAAATACTAAATCGTTCTGATAACGGATTCCGAAGCTGACATAGTTGTTAAGACAAGCCTTATAATTTGCCGTGTCGCTTGACTGTTCGTTTTTCTTTGCGTCATAAGCGTTCTTTTTGGTGTGTGCGTCGTCAACAAGCGCTTTATAACCGTTTACAATTTCATTGTAACTGCCTATTGCACCCTTTATATCATCAACCGTAATGCTATACCTGCGAAGACTGAGCAGTAACTTATACAAGTCGTTATCGACAACCGATGAACCGACTTTATCCTTCATATATGTATCAAATGTCTTTGATGTTGTGTTATTTGCAATTTCTTTGAAATAGGAATCAGCGGCATTGCAGACTGAAGCATATTTGACATTTGTCTTGAGCGATGAACCGATTATCTCCTTGGTCACCTTTATATATTTGTCGTCTGTATCGCTGCTGTTTTCTTTATAATTATTATTGACAAAGTTGTTGAAATTCTTGAAATCATAGCCGCTGACCGTCTTGGTGGCAGTAGGCATACTGACCTTCTGCGATAACATATTTGATACTACAGTGTGCAGATCTTCATTATCGCCGTTATTGATCCCGTTGAGAAAATCGTAAGAAGTATTGTAATTCTTGTTCGCATCGTTTATGCCGTCAACATAACTCTTTATATTGTTGTAATATTTTGTGGCATTTGACTTTGCTGATGATACCTTGCCGTTTGCGGTATCCATTTCCTTCTTTGCGGAGCTTACAGCTTTTCCTGCCAGCGTATTGTAGTTATCGTAGTACTTTCCGAGCGTATATATATTCTCCAGTGTGGATTTTACATCACTGTATTTTAAAGTACCCGTATCGGTCAGAAATTTCTCATACTCGATAAACGTATTTATAGCGTTGGTTTCATTGGCAATTTTATAATTTTCGTTTTTTGTTCCCGAAATATTCTTGTAATCAAGAAATTTTGCATTAACATAAGAATTTGCCGTTTTTTTCTCTTTTCCGGAAGCATTGTTGAGCTTTGCTATCTGATCTGTCAACTGCTTTTTTGCTCCGTTATAATCCGAAGCGGTCGAAACAGATATACTTATGCCTGACTTATCATAAATCAGACCGTTTCCTCCGTTCTTGATGAAGAACTGAGAATGCCCTGCATCAAGCTTGCTTAAATATAAAGAGTCTACCTTGGGCGAATTCAACAGGAATATCATAGCAAGCTGATTTGCTTTCTGATAGTTATCACCGCTCCATGACGAATTATACTTACCTACCTGTTCATCGTATTCTTTGATCTTAACCAGATTGCCGTCGCTTTTGCTTACTTTTCCCTTTACAGCTTCCGCTCCGCTGTCTGTATTTATTGAGTCAATGAGCTTATCGTGTTCCCTGATAAGCTTCATAGCTGTCGCACACGCCTGATTAACATCCTGTGTGCTCTGCTGTGCCTCGACCTGTGCCTTGGTAACTTCCGTCTGCTTTTCAACATTCTTGAACGCTTTTACAGAATCAAGAAAACTCATACCGAAATTCACCGGAGCACGATATTTCATATAATCAACTATCTGTGAGCGCAGTATCTCCGGATTTGCAAGTGAGCTGTCGTCAATTTTCTTTACGGTAAATTCATTGACGGACATATCAATAAAATTGCTTGCCTTTTTGTCTTTTGTACCGGCTATAAGCGCTTTGAAGTCACCCATAAGGTAATCGACATATTCATCGGCTTCCGCTGTATTTACCACGCCGTAAGATACCAGCGTCTTAGAGAAATAATCCTTCAATGATTTTGCCAGTTCTTCATCGCTCTGTCCCTGTGACATAGCGAATAAGCCGTAGACGTCCTTGACTATCGTATCATAGTTTGCAAGCGCTGTGTTCATTGCAAGGTCACCGGCGCTTGATACCATAGAACGTGCCATATTGGTACGCGAAGCATCAACTATAATAGCCGACATTGTCATCATCGGCAACATTATTATAACCATAAGTACAGTTATAGAACCCTGTATTCTTCTCCTGGTCTTTGCCTTAAGCTTCATATCTTTCCACCCCGATCATTTCTTGTTCTTGAACGAACCGAACCAACCCGATACTTTGGACACCATATTTTTTATATTATCGGTTATATGCAACTTGTTATCGATCTGAGAAATTACATCTACTATCAGATCCGCATTCCTGATAAATTCATCCGGATCGTTTACCGACATCTTTGCGGTAGCTTCATATTCATATTTGATATCCATCCCGAATTTTCCGAAAAAGCTCAGCAAAGGATATTCCGCTTTCACGGTTACGGTAACGTCCTGATACAGCACTTTGTTTACACATTTGTACTTTACATCGTCTACTTTAAGATCTCTCCACTTTATACGGGTTTTGTCGATAATTTCTCTGACCTCCCTGTTCACCTGTTCGTCAATTTTCGTTCCACCGCCGAAAAGGTATCTGTAAGGGTGTATGTTCTTTTTTATGCCGGCAAAACTGTATTTTTCGCTTCCGTCGCCTACCGTAGCATTTATACTTGTATCAAGTGCGCCGATCTCACTGCCGGAAGATCTTAAGATGCTTTCATAGTTAGGGTCGCTTATGCAATGCGCCGCATAGATCGCGCCGCGCTTTGCTGCTGATTCCACCGTGCTCCTGTCGTGTATTATAAAGCACATAAGGATCAACGCATATATCACTATAAAAATCAGAGGTAAAACTATTATGTTTTCAATCAGCGCATTAGCGTCTTCGCTTTTGATTCTTTCAATAAGATTCTTCATTTCTACCTCCGGTTATTGTTATCAAACGTGGCTCCGTCGAGCACAACGGAGCCAACTAGGGGCATTACGTCCATTCAGGGACAACATCTTCCTGCTTCGTATTCGACTTGCCGTTTCTAAGCAGTTCATTCCACAGCTTCTTAACCAGATCGATAAGCTGATCCTTGAATATAAATGCAAGGATAAGCACTATACCAACGATTATGAGCGTTGCGATAAGCTCTGCACCGCCTGCCTGCTCCTTAAAGGTGCGTCTGAACCAACCGTCGATCTTTAAAAGACCGAGTGATGCCGTTCTCTTTGCCATTGCCATCATTGTGAACATATCGATTTCCCTCCTTCATCAATAATTTTATCCTATATACCCATCTTACTTACGATGGGAACAAGAATCATAACAAATATTCCTATCAGAATAAGTCCGAGAGGAATCATCAGCTTGTTGGCTGCCGCCTCGCCCTGTCTGCGTACAAAGTGTTTCTTTTCTTCCCAGCAGAGTGACGACTCGGATTTAAGAAAGTCTACAAGCTCTTTATTACCTTTTGACAGGTTCTGTACCAGCATAGATATAAACTTTTTAACAAACTGAACTCCGCAACGGTTACCGAATGATATGTACGCGTCAACTTCCGACGCACCGTTTCTGATATCGACAACCGTCGTCTTCATTTCGTCATACAGTACGCCTTCGCCCGTATAAGCGATATCTTCCCATGCCTCACGGGTGATCATACCTGCGTTTATAAGCAGAGCCATTTTTGCTACCATATCAGGAAAGTCACGGGTAATTACCGCCTCACGCTCTTTCATTACATCGGCAATTTTAGAATCGGCATAATAGAAACCGATACCGCCGGCAAACAAGCCGAAAAGGCTTAACAGAGGATTTCCCAGAGCGACGCCCAACAGCGGGGCAAACATCACTCCGATAGACAGATAAGTAACTTTTTCCGCAACATTTATGCGATAGTAATATTCTCCGAAACGCTCTCCGTAAACGATCTTCGCCTGCGCTTTTCTTTTCTTGTCAAACATCGTGTCGTAAGAATATCCGATCACGCTGAGAATTTCCATGCCTACCGGATACAGCTCTTTCAACACATATTTATTACCTTCAAGCGGTGCGATCATTTCACCGTGTTTTCTGCTTCCTATAAGCAATAAGCTTATCCAGACGACCGCCAGAACGGCATATATCAAAAAGCAAATAAAATCTCCCACTGCAGTACCTCCGCTCAGAGCTTGATATTGAGAATCCTCTTGCTGATAAAGTAAGCAAGAATGAATATTGCTATTGCCGCTGTTACCGATATTATTCCAACGGGTGATTTAAGATCAATAAGGTCTCCGCCCATAGATTTCAACACTATTATGAATACAACGGGCATAACAAGCATTATATTCTGCTCATTCTTCTGACCGGCAACCATAGTTTCAAGTTCCATCTGAATTTCAATCTTGTCGCCGATAATCGATGTCGTATTCTTGATAACGTCTTTTATATTACCGCCCTTTTTATAACAGGTAGCAAAAACATTCGCAAAGTTTCTGACATCATCAATGCCGCTTCTTTCGGCAAAGTTAAGCAAAAGATCTTCAATACCTATGTTATTGTCAAGTCCTATACGGATAAGCCTGACTTCTTTTACTATGTCAGCCTCCGGAGTAAACTGCACTGCCAGGTCTTCTTCGGCACCGGTAAACGAATCAAACATATTTTTTCCGGCTCCGATCGAGGTGCCGAGTGCGTCAAGCAATCCCCTGAACTGCGCCGTAAGCTTCTTCTTTCTTTTATTTATTACCTGTTTTTTTCGTAGCGGTACAAAGAAAATTCCGCATATTGCTCCGATTATGATCGACACAAAAATATTTTCATAGAAAATATACAGCACTGCGCCGCTTACCAACATACCGATAAGAAACCACGCCGCCTTTTCTTTCACAGTGGCATTATATACATTATAATCGGTGCCTTCTCCGACCAGCGGCTGAACCGGTATATACTTTTCTTTCTTTTTCAAACTCATATCTGTTCACCTAAAATTCGCTTCTTACACCGGCAAGCTGCAGTTTAAACGTGTTCTTCATCGGATTTTTGGTTCGGTGAAGCGTTCCTGATACCCTCTCCAGCGTGCTGTTTTCATCTTCTTCAAATACATATAACGGATTGAGTATTATCTTTCCGTTTTCGTATCCTACAACCTCGGTTATCTCCATAGTTTTTCTGGATTTGTCCCTGAGCCTGGAAAGGTGTATAATTATATCGACAGCAGACGCTATCTGCTGTCGTATTGCTTCAAGCGGCAGACCCGCTGCGCCTTGAAGCACCATTGTTTCAAGTCTGCTTAACATATCCTCTGTTGAGTTGGCATGTCCGGTCGAAAGAGAACCATCATGACCGGTATTCATCGCCTGAAGCATATCCAGAGCTTCTCCGCCACGGACCTCTCCGACAATTATTCGTTCGGGTCTCATACGCAGTGACGATTTAATAAGATCTCTTATGGTGATCTGTCCGGCACCCGATGCGTTTGCGTTTCTTGTTTCAAGGCTGACAAGGTTATCTATGCCTTCTATTTGCAACTCGGCAGAATCTTCTATTGTAATTACACGTTCGTCTTTAGGTATATAATTTGACAACGCATTAAGAAACGTCGTTTTACCTGAACCGGTACCTCCGCTTATAAATATGTTGTACTTTGCCTTGACAAGCATTTGCAGTTTTTCAGCTATTTCTTTGGTAATTGAGCCGTACTGTATAAGCTTTTCAATTGTCATAGGTGTTTTTGAGAATTTTCTTATAGTAACAGTAGGACCGCACAACGCTATAGGCGGCAAAACAACATTTACACGTGATCCGTCCGGTAATCTCGTATCGCATATAGGATTTGCCTGGTTTACCTCTCTGCCCGCCAAACCGACTATACGCTGAATGATATCTTCGAGCCTTCTCTGGCTTTCAAATTCTTTATCAAGCTTAAAAAGTCTGCCGTTCTGCTCAATAAATATATTCTGAGGGCCATTTATCATTACTTCCGTAATAGTATCGTCGCTTATAATAGAATCCAGTAAGCCAAATCCTCGGATAGAGCTGTATACCTGCTCAACTATGGAAACCTGCTGTTCTATTGAGATATACTGCCCGGAAAGCTTTTCCATAGTTATAGCTTCAACTTTTTCCTGTAATTCCTCGTCGCTGAGTTTACTAAGAGGTAAATTTTCAGTAATGTATTGTTTTATTTCCGCTACTATCTGCTGCTCTTTCTCAAATACCACCTTACTCACCCCTTATACTAAAGCATTAAACAATTCCAGATTAGACAATTCATTTATCATCTGTCTGGTTGTGTAACCTTCGTATCTTTTAATTCCACCAAGCTCGTTGAGTTCATCTATTTCGGGTTTGTAAGAATTCCGACTGCTTACTCTGTTGAAAAGCAGATTGGATTTCATAAAAATTCTATGATCTTTTTGTTGCTCAATAATGTTAAGTGTTGATATTGCCCTTTCAAGTTTCTGATTTGATATCACCGAACCATCAGAAACAAATACTATTTTCCAGCATTCTTTCAGTATATTCAGCTGCTCCTCTTTGAGCGAGAAGTCAAGGTCAAGGACAATATAGTCGTATGAACCGAATATTTTGAGCTCATTAAGAAGCTTTACCTTCTCTGCACCGCTCAGCTCCTGCATATCAAGCGCCGTTTTACTTGCAGAATAAAAATATACCCCTGTTTCATCCTGCTTTACAGAGCTTTCAAGCCTTAAAGAAATGTTACTCTTTTTACTCTTTATTGCATATATCACATCGCTGAAAGTGCTGTTTCCTTCGCCTTGGAAATAAACATCAGAACTTCCGTAATTTTCAAGATTCAAGTACAACACTTTTTTGTTTTTCTTTGCCAGACTCAAAGCGCAGGACGCTGCAGCTGTGGAGGCTCCGGTTCCTCCTGAAGGTGACATAAATGCTATTGTTTTTGTATCGCCGTTTTCCGAGAAATGCATACTGGTAATATTGGAGCTGTTTTCAGAATATAGGTTAAGAACTTGTTTATATATAAGATCAGCTTTCTGAAATTTGCAAACTGCTGTTTCGTTATTTACAGATTCAATATCTGCAGAAGCTACAAGATAAGCTAAGGCGCACTTTTCTGATAATTTTGATCGATCTATCTCAAAATTATCGCTTGACAATAGTACATCGATTTTCATCTGGGAAATTACCTGTAATGCTATTTCTGGGTCTGTAAATGAGTATACCTCAAGTTTATCGGCATATCGTGCATTAAACGCTGATACAATACGTTCAAGATATATTTTATCATTTTCCAATATAGCCAGTTTAATCTTCATATTCTTCTCCTCGCCACAAATACAGCTCCGCTCTGAAAACGGAATCCGTATAACAATATTTCATCAGATATGCGAAGTTACACAGCGGCTGCACGTTTCTATATAATGATTAACTACTGTATTTTTCAGTCGGTAATCAGTCCAACCGTGTAATATGAACATTTTAACGAACAATTTTGCGTAGAAGTATGTGTTCTTAACTGACAGAAAAGGTGGTAGTAACTATTTGTGAGATTCCGTTGTATTTTCTGAAATTTTCTCAAGTAATTCACGCTTTCTTTCAATAGAGGAGTGTACATATGTATTGAGTGTGACTGATACGTTAGCGTGTCCGAGAATTTCGCTGAGAGATTTAATGTCAACACCGCCTTCTATGCAACGAGTAGCAAATGTGTGACGCAAAACGTGATAATTGAAGGGTGATATTCTGCATTTTTCCAACACTGTATGAAATCTGTACTCAAAAGTTCTCGGACTTACAAAAGAAGTTTCTGCTGAAATAATGTATTCTGAGTTTCTTGTTTCATATAAAAATATCAAGGGCTTCATTAGCTGTGATATAATCGGAATTTCACGGATTGAAGACTGAGTTTTCGGGGTATCTATTATTAATTTACTTTTGCTGCTGTTTTCATCATCGCTTTTTACACGGGAAACAGTTGAGTTTACTTTCAATATTGCTTTTTGGAAATCTATATCTGACCACTTCAATGCACATATCTCCCCTATTCTAAGACCTGTATTCAAAGAAAGCAGTATGCCCATATTAGTTGGAGTTAGATGAGAAAATAAGTAATCTTCCAATGTTTTTTGATTTATCTTATCCATAACACGAATTTCACCTTTTTCGTTTTTAGGCATATGTAACTTGATTCTTATAGGTGAACTATATCCTTCGTCTATTGAAAAATTGATTATTTCAGTTATAATTATCATGATATTCTTTACATATGACGCCGCTAGTCCTCCGTTTTTGTCGATTCTGCCATGTTTCAATTTATGATTCATGAAATCAGCCAGCAGTACCGAATTTATCTGTGAAATACAAATATCGCCCAATTAAGGAATAATATGCTTGTCTATAAGATTGCTATATTTTAAATAGGTAGAACCTTTGAGATGAATTTTACTGTATCGCTTCCATAATTCTGCGGCTTGTTTCAACTTTATTTCCGGATCAGAGTCTGTTTTACTATATGAAGACGTTTTACCGGTGAAATCAGATGTGATTTCTGTTTTTTTACACAAAGATGTGTCAATGAAAATATTATCATAATTTATGCGATTTTTATATAGGTGGTTTTTTCTTAGCTTTTTGACCTTTTTAATTTTAATATCACGATTTGTTCTTGACATACACATATTCCTTTCTATTAAGTGACAACGAAACTTTATCGTTTTTCTAACAATTCTGTTTAATGAAACTTAAATTAATTTCATTCAAATCAGAAAAATGTATTAATTATAAAATATAAATCACCTTTCGATTGTTGACACATATCACAAATGGTGATATAATATAAACAAAAGTAAGATTTTGTCGAAGTTAAGAACACATACTTCTACGCAATCTTCCTCTATTCAATATTAATATTATATATGGAATAAGCGTACATCACAACATATTCGTTATTACCGTAAAATTTTTTAAAGTCTTGCATTTTTTCTGTCAGTAATATAAAAATCATCAGGTATATATGGTATATAGATAAAAGCACCTGCAATATGCAAGTGCTTTTATAATTTACAGTGCTAATCATGACTATTATAGTGCCTTTTTCTCATCAAAAATTACAGGCGGATTCTTGATCCGAACCCGCTGAAGCAATTTTTCTGTTTTTCTGTACACAACTATTGACAAAAAGTATTTTTATATCAAATGGTGCGACGACAGATATTGAAATTGTTGCAGAAAAAGTATATAATGAAAATACATTAAAAGCTATTGGTTTTACAACCGGATCTGATAAGTACAAAGGAGAAAAAATTATGTTTATTCCGGAAAATAACCGTTACGAAAAAATGGTCTACAACCGACTGGGCAACAGCGGACTTAAGGTTTCCGCAGTTTCGCTCGGATTATGGCAGAACTTCGGCTTCGGATCGGATTTTGCAAATGCCGAAAAAATGGTACACACCGCATTCAACCTTGGCATAACTCATTTCGACCTTGCCAACAATTACGGTCACCCTTATAACGGAAGTGCAGAAGAGAACTTTGGAAAGATACTCGACCGCGGGATGAGAGAATACCGTGACGAAATGTGCATTTCAACAAAAGCAGGTTATGAAATGTGGGACGGACCTTACGGCGATAAGAACGGTTCAAGGAAATATCTTACAGCGTCCCTTGATCAGAGCCTTAAACGTATGAAACTCGATTATGTTGATATCTATTATCATCACATTTTCGACCCAGGCACACCGCTTGAAGAAACAGCGCTTGCGCTTGATAATGCCGTAAGACAGGGTAAGGCTCTCTATGTAGGAATATCGAACTATAACAGACAGCAGACCGCAGAAATGCAGAAAATATTCAAAGAGCTGCGCACACCTTTTATAGTAAATCAGCCGTCATATTCAATGCTTAACCGCTGGGTGGAACGTGACGACCTCGATAAATACTGTCTTGAAAATAATCTGAGCCTTGCCGTATTCTCACCGCTTTATCAGGGCTTTCTTACAGATAAGTATCTCCATGGAGTTCCCGAAGATTCGCGTCTTGCGAAAGGAGGCGCTCCGTGGCTGGATGGACAGCTTGATGATGTAATGTTGAAGCGTCTTAATGCTCTGAATGAAATTGCGCTGAGCAGAGGTCAGAAGCTCTCCCAGATGGCGCTTTCATGGGTGCTTCGTAATAAGGCGGTGGCAACGGTTCTTATAGGTGCAAGCCGCCCTGCACAGATAGTTGAAAACGTTGAGTGTATAAATAAACTTGACTTTACCGATGAAGAAATAAAAGAAATAGAAAATGTGCTGAAGTAATACAGTATAACAACAGCGGCAGACCGTCCGGACGGTCTGCCGCTGTTTTTATTTTGAAAACATCATATCAACCTTATCAAGGTCAAGCATATAATACGCGTGTCTGTCCCTTGTATTTTTGATGAGCAATTTGCTCGGTATACAGCTTAGCTTGTTGCGCACAGAAGAGTAAGACGCATTCAAGAAGCCTTCGAGCTCTTTTTGAGATATGCCGTCCTCGGAAAACAAAGCCGCCTGTATCAGCACATAATACAGCATTACAATATCTTTATGATCTGCATTGGGTAGGCTCGGACACAAGTCGCCGTAGAAATTGAATTTATCAAGTCTGCTTTTGATCTCGTCATATAATTGCTTCATAGAAATGTCGACAAGGTTCACAAACATCTCTGCAAAAGGTGTAAGGTCGCCCTTGTTCAGAGGGTGATTACAGATATCAAAAGCGTCATAATACTTATTGATATTTTCTTTTATCGTATAAGAAATGTGGTACCCGATAAGACTGTTAAGCTCTTTTGACAGAAGATAACTGCTGATGAAACGGTCTGTTCTGCCGTTGCCTTCATAAAACGGATGAATATATCCGAACAGATAGTGAAAAACAGCTATCCTTATTAAAATATCACAGTCGGCATTTGCAAGAAAATTCAATGATTTATCCATTGTCGATATTATTTCCGATTCCGGATGAACACCGGTATGGATAACCTTTTGTGCAGGCGAATATACATTTACATCGTTTTTTCTGAAAACTGTGCCGTCAGGAAGATTTGAAGGATCTGTTGCATTTATCTCATCGTAAAAAATATCGTCATATATTTTTCTTATGTCCCGTCCGGTACGCAGAGGTATTTCCTCATTCTGTGACAACGTTGCATATTTTTTGACAAGTCCGACAAAACGTTTTTTTCTGTCTTTCGTTGAAAGATCGGACAGTATTTCATTTATTTCTTTTCGTGTGCTGTGTACACCTTCTATGTTGTTCGTAAGCACGATTTCGTCTGTAAGACAACGTGTACGGTATTGTATAAGAGCTCTCTCAGGTAATACCGAACACATATTGACAATTTTGGTGTTGGTACGCTCAATGGAAATAATACTGCCGAACATTTCTTTCGTCTGACATAAGAAAGCGGCATTGCCTGAAATTTCTATATCAAGATGAACAGTATCATCGTCATTAAAGCGTTTTTCATATTCCGATTTATAAGCTTCCCTATCAATATGAAAGAGTTTTTTAAGCGGCATTTTTTTCATAAAGCTACCTCCTTTGTTATTATAGTACGATTGTAACACACTTATTCACAAAAATCAACGATTTTTGCAAATTACACACCGAAAAACATTCAAACTTCATAAAAAATCCATGTTTTTATAAGGTTTGTGTGAATGGTAGCATTAAAATTTTAAAAGTGAGCAGATTTTATAAATCAGAAAGCTATTAACATTATTTGAGCTTAATTTGCGGATTCTGACCTATTATGACCTAAACCGCATCAAAACAGCTCAATTTTGTTCAAACTGCACAAAAACTCTTGCTATATGTTGTCAAATACAACAAAAATCACGCTTTTTTGAATAATTCTGAATGAAAGTGCTTGATTTTGAACTTTTAACGTGTTATTATAAGCTCAAGGACAGAGAGTAAAGTCCAAAAGAGCTTAAAACAGCTCATTTAACTAATATCATGATATTTTTAAAGAGGTCTTAATATGCTGACAGAAGAACGACATTCAATGATAATCAAAGCGTTGAACGAGCGTGCAAGCGTAACTATCGCAGAGCTTTCGGAGATTCTTAACGTTTCTGCTTCAACCGTAAAACGTGATTTGATTATTCTTGCAAATGAGGGCAAAATAATCAAGGTACGAGGCGGCGCAATGTCAAAGAACGACAGCTTCTCGTCGGTAGAGAAAAACGTCGAGGAAAAATCCGCAATCTGCACCGAAGAAAAAAATTCAATCGCAGGATATGCCGCAAAGCTGATTGAAAAAGGTGACTTTGTTTTTCTTGACGCAGGCACGACAACGGAGAAGATGATAGATCATCTTACCGTCAGAGATGTTACATTCGTCACAAACGGCTTTATCCACGCAAAGAAGCTGGCGGTAAAGGGCTACAAGGTCTTTATCACCGGCGGCGAGATAAAAGCCAGCACAGAGGCGATTGTGGGAGCCGAGTGCGTACTCACGCTGAAAAACTACAATTTCACAAAGTGCTTTATGGGTACAAACGGCATATCGCTGACAGCCGGATTTACGACCCCCGATGTGAACGAGGCAAAGGTAAAGGCCGCCGCTATCGAGAGCAGCCGTGAGGTTTACGTTTTAGCCGACCATTCAAAGTTTGACGAGGTAAGCTCAGCGACATTCGCAGGACTTGGAAAGGCTGTCATAATCACAGATATGATTCCCAACAGAAAGTATAAAGAAGCGGCGGATATTACGGAGGTAGGACAATGATATATACGGTAACATTCAACCCGGCGGTTGATTATATCGTGCGTACAAAAGCGCTTACGGCAGGAGCGGTAAACCGCTCGGAAAGCGAGGAGATATACTTCGGCGGAAAGGGCATAAACGTTTCGCTGGTATTATCCGAGCTTGGCGTAAAGTCAAAGGCACTCGGTTTCGTTGCAGGCTTCACAGGCGAGGCAATTGAAAAGGGCATCACAGAAAAGGGCATAGACGCCGACTTTGTTCATCTTGAAAAAGGCTTTTCGAGAATAAACGTCAAGATAAAGTCGGACGAGGAAACCGAGCTTAACGGACAAGGTCCCGAGATAACAGCGGAAGCCATAGACCTGCTTTTCACAAAGCTGGATTCCTTGAAGGCGGGCGACACACTGGTGCTTGCAGGCAGTATCCCCTCATCGCTTCCCTCGGATATTTACGAGCGTATTATGGCACGTCTTTGTGACAGAGGGATAAGATTTGTGGTAGATGCCACAAAGGAGCTGTTGCTGAACGTTCTCAAGTACAAGCCGTTCCTCATCAAGCCGAACAGACAGGAACTTTCCGAAATGTTCGGAGTTGAAATCAACACCGAGGATGATATTGAAAAGTATGCAAAAGAGTTGCAGAAACTCGGTGCAAAAAATGTTCTGATTTCACTCGGCGGTGACGGAGCAATGCTCATTGACGAATTTGGAAAAAGACACAAAGCAGGAGTCCTCAAAGAAAAGGTAATTAACACAGTCGGTTCGGGCGACTCAATGGTAGCAGGCTTTGTGGCAGGATATGAAAAAACAAAAAGCTACCCCTATGCGCTGAAATTAGGCAGTGTGTGCGGAAATGCAACGGCATTTCTTGACGGACTTGCCACAAAAGAAAAAATAAATGAATTGCTTGCAAAATTCAATTAAAAAGGAGAGAAAAATATGCGTATCACAGATTTATTAAAAAAATCGGGTATTGCTCTCGGCGTTAAAGTTGCCGACAAGAGCGAAGCAATTGACAAACTTGTTTCATTACATGAAAAGTGCGGAAACCTCAAGGATGTTAAAGCCTACAAAGAGGGAATCCTCAACCGTGAAGAACTCGGCACAACAGCCGTAGGTATGGAGGTTGCAATTCCCCATGCCAAGAGCGAAGCTGTAAAAGCTCCCGCCCTCACAGCTATCACAGTCCCCGACGGTGTAGATTATGACTCGCCCGACGGTAAGCCCTGTAAGCTGCTCTTTATGATTGCCGCAACAACAGACGGTGATGTTCATCTTGAAGTTCTTGCAAGACTTATGCAGCTTTTGATGCATGAAGATTTTACCGCAAAGCTTAAAGCCGCAAAAACTCCGGAAGAATTTATCTCGATTATTGACGCAAGAGAAACAGAGAAGTTTCCCGATGAACCAAAGGCAGAAGTTCCTGCAAAGAAGGGTTACAGAGTTCTTGCTATCACAGCTTGTCCAACAGGTATTGCTCATACTTATATGGCGGCTGAATCACTCCAGAAAGCCGGCGACAGCCTTAACATTCCGATTAAGGTTGAAACAAACGGTTCGGGCGGTGCAAAGAATGTGCTTACCGAAGAAGAAATTGCAAATTGTGACGGTATCATCATCGCCGCTGACATCACAATAAATCTTGCTCGTTTTGACGGCAAGCCCGTTTTACAGTGTGCCGTTTCAGACGGTATTCATAAGCCGGAAGAGCTTATCAACAAGATTGTA
>OMAQ01000255.1_pt1 | contig 32214 bp, 22 predicted proteins | sample 1673461 | NCBI WGS metagenome assembly OMAQ01 (sample SAMEA103958112, study PRJEB25191) | human gut metagenome | biome: human-associated habitat [ENVO:00009003]; feature: intestine environment [ENVO:2100002]; material: feces | place: Germany | collected 2013/2015
AATTTCGGCAATAATATTTTACAATTCAACGTTTACGTCATGGTGCGTGTCATGGATGCAACGCTTGTAGTTGATAAGATTGCGTAGTTGCTCAGTAGGCGTCTTCATTACATTGAAACGATAAAGCACTGTCAGTCTACAAGCCACCATCACTACGCCAAGAAGACAGACATTCATTTTTATTAATAAACCATAAATAACAATAGTGGCAGGGGGGAAAAAAATATCGTAAACATTTTTCTTCATACCTTTGCAGTTCTTTCGTATCAGGACGACTCAGGACGACAGCATAGCTGTCACAATTGACACATTTGAATGAATAAGTATTTTTAGAAAAAAATCTTCAATAGGGATTAATAAATTATGAAATGTAAAAGTTATCTGCTTTCTTTTGCCAAGGCAAAAGGAAGCATTGCGGCTGTCGCTTTGGCCGCAGTGCTGATGGCTGCAAATGCTACTGTAGCCTCGGCACAAAATAAAGCGACGGAAAACAACGGAATAGAACAAAAAGTTATTGGAGGTGTTGATGACCTTTATGGCGTTGATCCTTCGGCAGAACATTGTACAGACACAAAGGTTGGAACAAATCAAACCGATGGAAATAAGATTGTATGTCTGTATAATGTCGGTGCCAAAAAGTTTCTGAGCATTGGTGGTTTGTGGGGCACACAAGCCGCACTGGATGTTTCACCACATTCCATTTATATGTATTGGAATGGCGGTTCAAAAACGTATTTTCTAGCAAGCAAAGTGGCAGGTTCTTCTGCTGGCTCATATATGGGTATCGCCTGGGAAAAATTTACTCGAAAAAATGGGGTATTTATGGACAGAGGAAGTTCTGACTGGCAGAATTGCGTCATCACTTTTGAAAAAGGCAAAGACTATACAGCAACGAATAAGGTATATCTCGTCAATATCAGTAAAAAGGGTTATCTCACGGCATATCCTGATGACGAGAATAAAATCTGCAATTATGCAAGTAAAGCCACGGAAGGTACCCCAGAATACAAGAATCAAGAATGGAAGATTATAACAAAGAATGAGTATTACCAACTCTTCAACACAGCCCCTGCATATATGAAATCGCCTGTCGATGCCTCTTTCCTTCTTACTTGTCCTGATTTCAGAATAAATGATACTGATGCTGCAAAATGGACAATCGGAGGTGAAAATTTACCTAATGACGTAAAGAGCCACGTGTACTTTGGAGACAAAAAAATGCACAAGACGTATAACGTAATTGGCAACACAAAAGATGAGAGTTGGATAGGTAGAACTGAAGAACATCAACAAAAATACGGTCAGTATTTCTACTGCTACACCAAAGGCTTGCGCGGCTTCAATATCTACCAGGACGTGAAGGTACACAAGGCAGGATGGTACCTGCTGCGATGCAACGGATTCAGCACAGCGAACAGTTCAGAGAGCATCACTACGAACGGCAAACCGCTTGCAAACCTGTTCATTACAGTGCTCGGTGCCGACGGCAAACCGAATGAAAAGATATACTCAGCAGCAACCCTCGACGGTATAAGTCAGACTGATGCCGAGACGCTTGGCAATACATACGAAGGAGCCGGTATCGGACATGCCTTCTTCGAGGGAAAGTATGAGAACCAGGTGCAGATATGTATCGACAAAGACCTGAATGGGAATGAAATAACAAGCGACAATCCCGTTACGCTCCGCATAGGCTTCTACATAGACTCTACAGACAAGTCGGAGGCTAACGCCAATGAGCTGACCGCCGTAGACGACTTCAAATTGCTTTATGCCGGACCGCGACGCAGCACGGAGCTGATTCTCGATGAGGAGTCTACCGACCTGCGCTATCTGACCGAGGCGACAGACGAATACAAGAACACCGTGCTGCATCTGAACCGCAAGCTGAACGCCAATATGTGGAACTCGCTTATTCTGCCCGTAGACCTGACATTGGGACAGATGAAGCGCACGTTCGGAGATGCCGTGAAGGTGGCAAAGCTTGCGGCACTGACGGAGAACAGCGTGCAGTTTGTGACCGTGGAGCCAAAGAATGACGATGACGTGATGGTAACAGCATTCGAGCCATATATCGTCTTCCCGCCATACACACAGGTGAAGTCGGTACCCTACACCGCAGACCGATTCTATACATCAGATGGCGAGAACAACAGCGAATGGCTGGGTAAAGACTACAAGCCGTCTAAGGACGAAAACAACCGACTGACGAAGACCTTGAAAGCCGACCACTACGACATCACGATGGTGTCGCTCGACAGGGAGAAGCTGAAGAAGTATTTAAACACCACCAATTGGGAGTCAGAAACAAGATTCAATGCCAACGGCGGTGGCCATGGCACGATGGTCTGCAAAGGCACTATGGCGAAGACATACGACAAGGACGAAAACGGTAAGAACAAGATTATCTCGGGCAGAGACGACCTCAACGGCGACTACTTCATGTATAAGGGAAAGCTGATACAGGTGCCAAGCGGCAACAAGAATGGCGAGAACGGCGAGCGGTATTCATACGGACTGAAGGCGTTCCGCTGCTGGTTTGAGCTGACGGACAAAACTTCTGGAAAACCGAGCCTGGTTTCGCTGCTCATCGACGGAGTGGAAGACAGCACCACAGGCATCGCCGACATACACTGCAGCACCGACTGCACATCCTACAAGCGTGGCATAGAGGGCGTGTTCAACATAAACGGACAGATGGTGCGCCGCAATTGCAGCCTGGAGGGACTGCCTAAGGGAATGTATGTAGTGGACGGAAAGAAGATAATTATCAGATAAACCCCAAATAGCAGTTACGCAAAATGAAGAAGAACTATATAACTCCAGAAATTAATGTGATACAGCTCGAGGCTCTCTGCAACGAAGGAGGCATCGTAACGGCGAGCGTATTAAAAGGAAGTACCAAGGGAGAATGTATCGGCAACTTTGGGGTAGTCAACGAGAAGGATACCAAGGGTACTGAATACAAAGATTTGTGGGGAGAGTCGAACAGCGGTAACTGGGGCGATGACTGACACCATCGTCTGCTATAGAAACAGATAATGAAAAGCGTTAAAGGGCTGGATTCCAGATTTGGAGTCCAGCCCTTTGTTTTTTCACACTTCCTTCCAATCCACCAATCCTTTTCCCTTATCATCCAGCTCTATTGCAAGAGCAAAGCCTGAATCTCTTGCGCATAGAAAGCAGGCAACTTTCTGTTTCAATTCTAAATATTCCTTAAGAAGACAGACTGGTTAAAATGCAACGATACAGGCGTAAAGAGGAATATTCGTCATCCAATCCTGCTGCTCATAAGGTAGCATGGAGAAACGAAGACCCTTAAGCCCGGGATTTCGGGTGATGAAGGTGCGAAGGGATTTCGACTTCACATTCACTTCCGCCTTCACCTCTATCGGCACCACATGGTCTTTATGCGCCGCAAGGAAATCTATCTCTATCGTTGAATTATCTACAGAATGATAGTATAATGAGATGCCCTGGCTTGTGAGTTGCGTGAAAACATACAGTTCGGTAAAGGCTCCCTTGTATTCGGAAAAAATGTTGTCGCCGACAAGAATAGACTCTGCCGACGCCTCAGCCATAGCCCCCATCAGTCCCACATCAAGCATGAAAAGCTTGAAGGCATTATGGTCTTCATAGAACTTGTCAACCAAATACACACTTTTTCTGACGAATATCTAGCAAAACTATACACTTTTTCTAACGAATAATCAACCAAATACACACTTTTTCTAACGAAAAAGAGACAATCTGCAAGAGCTTTTAGGGATAATATCCACTAAAGCTACTTAGGGTTCACTAAATTATTTTGACCAAGCAGCCTCGTGTTGGGTCTAAAACTCCCATGAGGTAGTCAATGCTGTATGAAATCCTTCTTTTGAAGGCCTTTAGACCCAATTTTGCGAAAATGAGGCAAAGAAGTCCCCTAAGGAACTTCATTACGTTTTTAGCGAAGAAGCAAGCTCCTATCCATGTGTCAGCCGTGTCGTCAAGTTTCGCCCTGATGTCGTTTGCCCGGTAAACCCTTTTGGAGGTTCCGAATGTGGCCTCCACCTCGGCATCACAGCATGTGGCATCGACCTTCATCGTCCCCCCCCCGTGGTCATTGCCGTCCTCGTCGGTGTGGACCTTCTTCGGCTTGCTGCCGTCTGCCTCCGACAGCAGCAAGGTCAGCAGGTTGAAGAATTCATGATCAAGACGCTTGCGAATTTGGACGAACAACTCTGGAACGAAAACGGGTTTCTCCGTGAACTTGGGAAGCCCAAGCAGATATTGCATATAGGGATTCTCCTGGATGGTCTGGATGGTCTGGATGGTCTTCTCATCGCTCAGCCCCTCTGGCATGCTTCACTATCAGAGCACCAACAACCATGCGGGCGGGCTTGTTGCCTGCACCGTTGTGTCGGTTCTTCAGTCGCTTGTTGTATTCCTGCTCTATCTTGTCCCAGGGAAGATTGTCGGCAAGCTTCACCCAGCGGTTGGACTTGCTCAAACCCGAGAGAGACTCTTGAAGCTCAAACAGCTCGTGACTGTGGTATTGGGAGTAGTATTTCATGTTGATTCTTGTTGATTTTAACACCCCAAGGTAATCATTTCCAGTGAACCACGGAAATATATTGAAAGGTAATTTATTGAACTTCAGTTGGTTATATTTAATTAGTAGACCCTAAATATTACAAGATGTAACCATTGACTCATTTTTTGCCTTGAAATTTTCATGAACAAAGGAATAAGAACAACTTTGTAGTCGTTAACAATGTGTATTTACACAAAACATACTAATAAGGATATATATAATCCGTAGAGTTCTTGGATAGAAATAAAAGAACAGGATGAGATCACTGCAAAAATAGTCATATGATGCGACTATTTTTGCAGTAGTTCTTACAGCATCATAAATTACACACAACCATTACTTATCCCTCACATTCTTCTATTTCTTTTGGAATAGTCATGTTATATTTACGATTAAACCCAAATCGGTCATTAGAAAAAGCTTCTTGTCATTTTCTAATGACCGATTTGGGTTTAATTGCTGAGGTGCAACCTATCTTATACAAAGATAACCTTAAATTAGCAGACAAAGAACATACTGAAATTCTTTGTCTGCTAATTTAAGGTTAAAATAATCTGAAGAGTAAAAAGCCTTGTTGTCAAGTCATTTATACATGGCAGCTATCTTCTCCACCATTTCTTTCATTTTAATCCTCATTGTCCCTGGCTGGGCAATTTCAATGCCGTCGCCAAACGAGCGGATGAGAGAGAAGAACTCATAATTGGGTTGCACTTTGAGCGTTATCTTCCATTTGCCGTTGTCCAGTCGTTCCGGGCGTGTATTTTGCGATTCGTGCAAGGGCTTGGTGATGATATACCCCAGTGCATTGTCTGTCACATGCAACTCCACATCCTCCACGGGCTCGCTCGTTACCGACACGCCAATCACGTCGCTGAAATACTCGTCGAAATCGAAGTCTTCGGGCAGTGGTTGATATTCATCCGTCCTTTCAGTGATGTTTTCTATGCGGTCTATGGCATAGTTGGAGAAATAAGGACTGTCATTATGCTTGGCTATCAGGAACCAACGGTTGTTGTATTGTTTTAGATAATACGGACTGACGCGAATTGTGCGAGCCTCTTTGCCAAAGGGATGATACTCGATGTCAATGACACGCTTGTTTACGATCATGTCGAAGATAATCCTATACCACTTCATGCCACGCAGATACGGATTGTGCTGGAAACTCACCACAGACTCATTGTTCTCTCCCAATCGACTGGTAGCGTAAAGACCAGACTCTATATCTGAAATCCACTCAAACTGAGGCACACCGTCAAAACGCTTCAATAGGATGAGCGCATCATGCAGTATGTCCACCTCTTCCTGCTTGATAGGTTGGTCTTTCAGCGTCTTCGATCCAGACGCATAACGATAGTAGGTACTCCTGCCATCCTTGACACGCTCTATCTCCACTCCAAAGCCGAGAGGGTCTTCCATGAAGTTGAGGTCGTTGAATATCTGACGTCGCTGCACGCCCTCCGCCCCCTTGCTTCCGCGAATACCATTCACTTCGGCAAGTGCACGGTTACAGGCATCAATCAAGTCATTGATGTAAAACCTCTTTTGTCTATTTTGCAGGCATCTGTCGATGGCCTGGTATCTTATCATTGCATTCTTGTTGATTGGCATAGTCTTCTCGTCTTAACAGTCTTGTAATGAGATGTCAAACTTGATGTTTTGGCGTCGTTTCAGCACAATAACATCCCGGGTGTCGGTATTCTCTATGGTGAAACGCTTGCTATTCACAGTCCAGTCACGCAACAAGTCCCATCCATTGGCAAAACCACCGTCTGGGTAGATGCAAAGGCGTTTACCAGCACATTCCATGATGAGTACACGCCAGTGTGGAAGCTTATTGTATTGCTGGGAATGTATCGGCACAAGCTCGCCATTCAAGTCGTTGTCATTTTCCAAATCGTTCAGCCATCCTTCTGTCAAGTCTGCCAGAATGGTGTCACGCTGGGCATTGTCCTGAAGATTGGCCGTGATAGTTCCTCTGTAATTGGGGTCGGTATACATCTCCATTAGGAACTCCAAAGTAAAGCCCCGTCCAATCTCTTTAACGAAACCGCTGATGGTTTGGAGAGTCAGCACCATTCCCATCACGCTCTTCAGATGTTCATCCTGATAACTGATGGTCAACGGTTTACCATGTTGCTTACAATGGCTGATAAACTTGTCCACAATGCCGTCGGAGGAGTTTCTTAATATAGAGAACAGGTCTTTTGTTCTAATCTGCTCAGTGGCCGCATCGTCCAATATGACAATCTTTGTGTCTGGCTTGTAGGCGAGATCCACAGGGGCTGCCCCTTGGCAGATGTTATCTACTCTGGCGCAGTAGAGAATCTGGTTGCTCCAAGCGTCATTTAAGTTGCCGTTCTCTGCGTTGTTTGTAAAATAGAGCGTCTTGCCGATGTAAGCTATCGGATAAATAGACTTATTCAAAGTTGCCATGGACATTTCGACCACAGATTTTGCCCAGCCCTCCTTGACGGAGCGCAACATGTTGATACAAGGCTCCGGTATGGAACTGTCAGTGTTGCGAAGCACACAGAGTGTTGTCTTCTTGTCCTTGATACCCAGTTTGTTGAAGAAATGTGTTCTCCAACCGTGCTCTCCTTCATAATTCCACTTCTCGAAGTCATCTCGTACAAAGAATACTGTTTCCTGCACTTCATTTCCATAAACTTCCGCCATACTGACATTGCTGGTTTCCGAAGCTTCTGCTGATACGGCAGCCACTTCTGTTGGAAGGACACCGCGAGCTTCCTCCTCTTCCTTTATCCAGTTCAAAGCTGTATCTATGTCCACTTGGTCGATGTAGCGGAGCGTAAACTTGTTGAGCAAGAAGTCTTTTGAATTTCGTCTCTTGGCTTCAAGCAGCATTGTCTTCGCAGCATTGATCACGTCCTTCATCAGCGGAATGTTGGCCAGCTGGTTGGAATATCCTGCACCACCCGGATTGGTGTCGAATATGCAAAGATGACCGTTGGGCATCACTGTGAAATCCACGGCACCACGCTCCTTGCCCAACGTGTCGAGCAAGGCTTGTGTAAGTACGATACCCAAGGTGAACAACAGGTTGTCTTCCACTCTGCTGTTCATCCATTTCTTCTGCCCTTTGTGACGTATTCTTATTTCTGAGAAATCAGTCTGTATCAGGCCACCGATAATCACATTACGTCTAATGGACGTAGCATCATGCGAACCGACACAGAACTTTCTTGCATCCTTGCCCGATACAGCAAAATGATAGAGCGGTTTGTCTGGGTCATTAGGATTTTTCTTCTTATGCACACGAGTGTTCATATCGTATGGCAAACTGCCAAGCGTGTCGTCTGGGTCTGCCACGTCATTTTCAAGGACAGTCCGCCCACATTTGGCGCACATACAATATCCATAGCCAGTACCCTCGTTATAATAAAGAATATTGGCATAGCCTGAGTCCCGATTGCTCCTCACTGAGAACAAGTGTGGCTCGGTCACGAGGTCTGTCCAGTCTGTGGTGCCTATCAACTGGGCATTGACGTGTGTATATCTATTGTTGTCTATCACACGACTTTTATCCTCGTTCATGTCTGGTACAAAGCCAACTGGCTGCACAAGTTCCAATCCTTCCTTCCCATTTACACTCCACCGCTGTTTGTTGTCGAGGGAGGTCGAATCGTTGATAACGCATTTCTCGGAATTTCTATATATCTGCTTGAACGAGCGTGCGCCCTGGTACATATTGGCAAACTGCACGCCTCTTACCGCATAGACCACTCCATCCACAACGATACTGTTGCCAGGCGCATATTGTGCTATTGCCTCTCGCAAACCATAAGAAGGGTTGGAAGACAGTGTTGTTCTGTAAGCGGCAGACGACCCCAAACTATTGAGATCAAGTGACAACACCTCAACTGGCATATTGGCATTGGGGGTGAAACGATGGGTTGCCCAAAAATTGAGCAAACGTTCAAGCAACACCTCATAATATTGCATTTTCAGCAACGTACGGAACTTGTCGTTTGTGGCATCCTTGAAAGCAAATTTCAAGTCTTCCAGTTTTCTGCTTAGTTCCGTATAGCATCGCTTGTTGTCTTTCAGAGCGTTTTCGACCACTTTTGGCACCATTCCGTCATAGACGGTTCCACGCAGCAATTGTTCCAGTCCTTCACGAATGTTGTCATCAAGGGCATTCATGCATTTTTGGTTGAACACCTCATACATGGAACCAGCCTTTTCGCCCAACTTATCGTTTGGCGAGCACTCTGCATTGTCATCAGGACGCACCACAATCGCATGGTTGCCATCCTTTCGTCCAATGAAGTTGGAATAATAATTATAAACGGCTTGCGTGAGTCGTCCACCGCAGTCGCCGTCCTTGAACACACCAAACGAGCGGATGAGATAAGAGTTGACATGACGCTGCACTACCTGCGGACTCATCAAATCAACCATGGGCACAGATACAGGACGACTGATGATGGTTGGTATCGGGGTAAACAACGTTCTCAATCCGATGGCATCACTTCCACACAGTGTGATACAGGCACTTTTCACCTTGTTGTTACGACCGCTTCTTCCTGCTCGTTGCTTGTAGTTGGACGGCATGGGTGGCACACTGGTTAGCATCACCACCTCCAGATTACCCAAGTCCACACCCATCTCCATGGTAGTGGAACAAGCGAGGATGTTGATGGTATGCTCCTTGAAGTCCAACTGCAAGGTTCGTGACACATCCTTGTCAACTTGCGCCGTGTGCTCAGCCTGAATAAAAAGATTGGGCATCGCATAAATGTCTGTCAGGCGATTTTCAAAAACGCCGTTCTCTCCCCAAATATGGTTGTTCCAGAGTATCTTTCTGTTGTCTTTGGCCCATGCACGCACTTCTTCTTTCGACAAGTGACCCTCCGTTGGGAACACCGTCCATTTCTCGTGCCATTCTTCTTTGAGCGAGCATACTTTGTTGCCGCCAAGATAGGGAGCGAAATTCTTGAAGTGGTTCTCTATCGGACGCAAGCATACCGTGTGGTGTAGAGAAGAATCTGTATTGGTGTCGCACAGATACACGTCATCGTAGAGCTTGAAACACAAGTTCTTCAAGTTCAAACGATAAGGTGGATTGCCATCCTTTTGCTTGTCAGTTACATAGCATTGTGCATCCTTGTCCCACGACTGCGACAGTTGTAGTAGTTCACTGCCTTCACGGGTTACGTCTTCCCACAGTGCTTCCAACACATCATTGATAAGGCCGAAATTCTCACGGTAAGCTTCTGTGGCGTTGCCGCCCTTGTCCTGTTTCAACAATTCGGTGATGAAACGCACCGTACGGGCATTCGACATCTTTTTCGGGTCGAGAACTGGTTTCTTGACAGGACGACGGCGAGGCTTTTCTGTAGCAAAACGTTCACAGGCAAAGATGTCTATCGGATTGGTGTCAGCAATCTTCAGATACAGTGATTGGTTGGAACGCACCGTGTAGTCCATGAAAATCTGTATGAGATGATGCCAATCTTCCTTGCTGATTTTGTTTTCCTCGTTGTGTATATTCGCATTGAATCGTTCCAATGCCATTGGCAACTCGATGCGCTCCGTCTGAGGATAGCAAGTACAGAAAAGTCCCAACGTTTCAGGAGCAGCGGCTGATATGGGGCGTGAAGACAGATACATAACCATGATGCTTTGTATGTATTTGTCCATCACTTCGTTGCGAATGTTCCCGTTCACATCAAGCTCCTCACTGTCGCCGCTTCGCTTCACAAACTGTACACAGAACACCTTGCTGAGTATGTCGTTCTTTAGCAAGTTGGCTATTTCCATCCATGTCAGATACGGCTTCTTCGACTTTTGGAGTGTCTGGATTTTGCTAGCTATCTCCATCAACTTCGTTACATCTGTTGCACAGCTTGGCAATTCTGCCTGCAACTTGGCGATTTCTGCATCCACCGTTTTTAGTCTTTCAGCTCTGCGGCAAAGTTCGTGGAAGATGCGGCTATACACCCAATCGCGCTCCTGTTCCAGGTTCTGCTTCATCGTAGCCTTAGCTGCCATTTGGCGGCTATCTGCAAAACTGATATATTGCTGTCCGTCGTGCAGTACAATCTTGTCGCTGTCCTCTGTGTTCGCTTTGTCAAGGTTGTCGAGTACAGATGGAGCCATCAGTCGGGATATAAATTCCGGTGATGTCCTAAACTTCATAAGATAGGCACTATCCGCTGTCTCTTCCATGTCTTTGTCCAGATCCTCGTCACTGTTTCGGCGTTTTGTCAGTTTGCAGTTGCAGTGTGGGCAGCGGCACTTGGTGTTCACCACAAGATGCCATCCACCGTTCAAAGTCTGTCTTGAAACAGAGGAAAGCAATTTGCCGTCCACCACTTCCATGGAAACGTTGTTGTCGCCGTTCTCGTTGTCCTTGTCCGAGAGTCCGATGATGGCCAATGGCTGCTGTTGTTCCTCGTTACTTTCATCCGCAAGGTCAAACATATCGCTGTCCTCACGCTCCACAGCCTTGTATTTGCCGAAGTCATCACCCGGTTGGTTGTTGATTTGTGCCAATGCAACATACTCGCCACAATGTTTGCAGCGGCTCAGTTCCACCAAGGGGTCATTCTTTTCGTCCTCCTTGGCATTGTTCATGGTGTAGAGTTTGAAAGCTCCGTTTTCGTGTTCGGTCAGTCGAACATACAAGCCATTGTTGGGCACACGATAGAAATAATGCACTTTTGCCTTGAGCATCGGTATGCTGTCGTTCATGGGCACACGGTCGCACAGCTCATCCAACAGGGCGAGTTTATCCTCGATGGTTTTGCCATCCGTTATCATTTCGTTCAGGGGCACATATTCCCTGTCGAAAAGCATACGCCACTTCTTTCCATCGGCATTGTCTGGTATGAAGTTTTCACCGATTCGCTTGCCACCGACAACATTCACTTGGTCGGTGCGCAAGCCAGTTATGCCGCCGATGAACTTCTGCAATTGTTTCCTTTCCTCCTCGGGATTTGCACCGTTGCCGAATGTCGCTGATGAGGTAGCAAAGCGAACGTTGCTTGCCGATACGCCAAAGGCAAGCAACACACGGCGCAGCAACATGGCGAGTTCGGCGGCACCAGCTCCTGTGTAGGTATGCGTCTCGTCGATTGCCACCCACCTCAGACTTTTCAATGCAGGATTGGTCAGTACTGCATCCTTGGCACGCAGTAGGATGTATTCCAGCATCGTGGGATTGGTAAGCAGTATGTTCGGCGGATTCTTTCTCACCTGTGCTCTGGTGTAGAGCAGGTGCCTGAATCGGTAGTCCTTCGTCTTTTCGTCCCATCCACGTATCTGCTGTATGCGTTTTCTTGTATGTTCGGCATTGGTAGAATGGTCGTCGGCAGCAGGCTCTTGCTCAGGCAGGTCACCGTTGAACACGGTGTAGGTAAGCTTTGTGCCGTCTAACAGTTCTTCCAGTCGTTGCTTTTGATCTTCCATTAGGGCGTTGAGCGGATATAGGAACAAAGCCTGTACTTGGTCTTGTTTCCCATTGTCCATCAAATCCTTTACCAATGGCATCATAAAGCACTCTGTCTTTCCAGAGCCAGTGCCAGTGGTCACACAGACCGACATAGGCAGACCGTCTGCGGTCTTGTCTTTCAACAATGTTTTCCAACACTGATACTGGTGCTCGTAGGGGGCATATTTGGTGGTCTTCCACAAGCCTCCCACCAACGCTTTCGCCTCCTCTGACGGTACAGAGTGTACAGCCTCGTATGAGTTCATGCACTGTACCACAGGCATGGCATCATCTGGAGCAAACACGTTGTTTATCTCCTCTTGTAGTTTCTTGGCATATTCTGCCTGACTGGCATTGCCTGTCTCACCGCACCACATAGCTGCAAGGGCGCGTTCCACACTTTCGTGGTTATCGTGATAAAGTTTTGCAAACTTCATATTGATGTCATATTATAAGTTGATGTCTAATTCTTCTATATCCAACTGAAATTCGTCAGCCAATCTCGTCAGTCCCTGTCGAAGGTCTTCGGACAATGTCTCACCATAACGCTCCTTCAGTTGGCTGATGAGCTTTTGGTTTGTCTCTCCTCTTTGTGCCATCTGCCTGACAGGATGATAGCCGGAGAAATACGTTTGAAACTTTACAGCCGTCTCAAAGCATTTCAGCTCGATACCCTTTGTCTTCTTTCCGCCGAACACATCCGGTCGTCCAGGTTCGGTATAGAAAAAGTCGAGGTCTGCATCTGGCTTGTGCGCATCCATGAATATCACTTCGCCTTTCTGCTTCTGATAACCATCCTCATAGACAAAAGGTTGTGGGTCTTTGTCTTGATAGATGTTCCACTTCAACAAGGGCAACTCAGTCCTTGGCTTAGATGAATCCTTAGCCAAGCATATCCTCAACCATTGTGGTGCGTCAGCATCAAACGTCATGGCATCCCAACAGGTTCGCTTGCTCAGATGATACAAGGCTTGGTTGTCCTCAGATTTGTCAAAGGTTGCGAATGGTGAAACCATATTGCTGCACTCATACTGGCGGAAGCCTTGTGCGCTGAAATCCGCTATCCGTATGCGGTCTTTGTATATCCAAGGCAACGTAAACTCTTCGCCATCTTCGATGTATTTCCAAACCTTTCCATCAAGATAGAGTTCCTTTGTCAAGGTAGGTCGGTAAACTTCCACTTCGCAGTTACCTATGCGCAATGTCACGGTAGGTTCAATTGGTTGTCCACCTTTTTCTATATGGTCTTGGTAAACCTGTTTCTTTCCGTCCAAGTCCTTGTATAATATGGTGGCGGTGTCGAAGCATCGGCGGATGGGACCGTTCAAATAGTAGGCTGTCATGCGATAGACTATATTCTTTTCCGTGATGCGAAGTTGTACCAATCCGTAGTGCGGATGATTGACTTCTGTCCAATCCTCATACCGTCCGTTATGCTTGAACTGCACATCGTGGCACGTCTCTTCCGAATCCATCTCTGCCTCTGTAATGGCATCCTTTGTGCGGAAGTGGCGCACATGTAGGTCGTCCCGTCCGAATATAAGCGGATAGCGTTCTTCGATCCGGCCTTCCTCTTCGTCCTCTTGCCATATCGTCACAAGTCCACCTTCCTTGTAGCATGTCGTGTCTTTGTGCAATACGGCAAACACCTGGTCGTATCCGTTTCTGTTGTAGAGCGTTATGGACTGCCCCTTGCTGTCTGTAAGTGTAATGTCATTTTGGATGTAGCACCAGTTCCATGAGGCTCCTGTATTTCCTGTTTTGTCTTTGAATACTTTTTGCATATCAGCAGGAGTCGTGCCGTGCCAATCGTTTGTAAACACCACGGCGGTTGCATGCTGTGATTGTTGCTTGCTGGTCCAGCGGTCGTAGCTATCAGTCATGCGCCACAATTGCATACACGACGCCGCCTCTTCCGGCTGTGCAATCCACTCGTTGCCCTGATTGTCGTATGCCACAATATCGAGATGGGTGAATGTCTCTACAGGGATGTTGCGTTCTGTAGCAACTCGTTCCTCTGCGCCCCAGGTCACAAAGCCATTGGTGGTATTGGATAATACAAGGAGTGGATTCTGCTTGTCCAAATCCTGTACGCACTCATCGCCGTTTCTCCATCGGATGCCAATGAAGATGTTGCGCAACCTTTCAGGGTTTGAGACTCCCCAAGCACGAAGACGGTCGAACCGTAGATATTGATGCAGTCCGCCTCCTATTTGTTCGGGCTTTAGGACTATCCGAAGCATCCGCTTCATATAGGGCGAAGCGGGTTGGTTTACCACAATCCATTCCAAAGTGAATTTCTTGCGCAACACGTCGTCGTTGGCGGTGCGGATGGCATCCATCAGAGCCAATGTCTCCTTGTCACGGTGTTGCTCACCCGTACTGTCAAGTATCTCTTTCAGATACTCATACAAGCTATGCTCTTTGGCTATCGACTGTCGAAAGGCCACGGCACGGCTTTCATCGTCCAGATTTTCGAGTGTGTAGTCCTCACCGTGAAACAGGCTGCAGAGTGCTTTCAAGAAGCTTCCTTTGTCGTGCCTTCCCAATTCGTGGCGCACTGCAAGTCCCCCCAACACATAGATGGAGTATTTCCAAAGCCGTGTGCCAGCCTCGGTCTGATAGACATAGCGGTCGGATCGGATGCCAGATGCCTCCCACACTCTTTTCAAATCTATATCATCGGCAGCATTGGTCTGTCCCGTTTCTGAACCTTTGTATATGCGCCTGTACCATTCCGCCAAGTAAATGATAACAAGACGTGCGTCGCTTTCCGTGATGTCCTTGCTCATGGACGCACTTTTCTCGGCGATGTAGGCTTCCAACAATTGGTAGGTCTCATCGCCGATGCACAACCGCCAGACATAAGGTTCGTCGGGGTTGAATCGCTCCAGTATATTTCTTAGTTCATCGGTCATCTTTTTTGTCGTTATGCGTTTGATAAATCTCTTTGAGTTCCAGAAGGGTCATGGGCTTGCCGTCTTTTCCTCCACGATGTATCATGGAGTGACAGTTGCTACAGAGCGGCACCAGACCTTGCTCGGGGTCAAGGGCATGTTCGCCGTCGGTGTCGGCTATCGGGTTGAGATGGTGAACCTCTATGAAGTCTTTGCCTATCGCCCCATAGCGGGACTCGAAGTCCATTCCACAAACTTGGCATACATAGCCGTAATGCGCCAGGCACAGTTGTCGCAATCGTTGGTTGCGCTCGTGCCTTGTCACGTTCACCTGTCTTATTTTCCCTTCCGTCAGTTCTTCCTGTCCGTCTTGTTCAGGCAGCAGAGGGTCAGGCTGCGGTATGTTTTTCTTCGGTTGTTTCTTTGCCACAATCTTCTTGCCAGCCTTTTCATACTCTGTCAGTACGGCTTTCTGTTTGCCTTTGAATGTGGTAGAGTCATAGAAATCGGCAAGCAACTTCAACGTCTCAGTATATTGGTCCTCGGCAGCCGCATTTTCTTTGTTTGCCTCAGGAATATCGAAGACTCTCTCCCTCCAGTTGGCATATACCTCGTGTCTCGTCTGGGAGTAAATGTCCACAAAGTCTGTATCAAGATATTTGCGAACGAAAAGAGGCAAGACATCCTCTGCAAAGCGGATTACCGCCTCGTCTTGTCCCTCCATCTTCCGTCTCGTGCGGAGAAAGAAGGTCTTCAGTTTGTTTTTTGTGTCGATGTCTGCCATACGTTATTTCAATGCGTCATAATCTGTTCCATAATCGAAACCATCAGAACTGATGCTTCCACCAAATACATACTTTTTCGACTTTTTTTCTACTGTCCATTTCCGTACTTCATCAAATATATCACGGAAAGGTTTGCATCTGATTTTGTCATCAGTAACACCGATAGACAACCCATAGGCAGTAGAGAGAATTGGGCATAATTTCATTGCATTTATGGTCTTCATGTCCTTCATTACCTCGGGATGCCACTCTTTTCCTGAAATATGGATAATGTCCTTGAATCCCAAATGTGGCTGACGAAGTTTTCCAAACGTACTACCACCCCCTGAATAAACTAAAGGTCGAGCACTTAGAGCGTCTGTGAGTCTTTGAATAGGCAATTCGCTTTGCATCTTGAACTCTTTTTTCAAGGCATCCCTTAAATTGATGCAGATTTGATTCAACTCAGATGAAAAGGCACACAGACGTTCAGCATTGATTTCGCTAAAGTCCTTCACATTGGAATCATGTCGTGTATCATTCGTTGCGTCTGCTTCTGTAAGATAATTCAATCCTTTGTTGATAGAATAGAAACGATATACCTGTGGCTTTCCTTTCTCTATTGTAAAGAACGAAATATCCGTGGTACCACCGCCTATATCAACCATCAAGGACATTCCTGTAGCTATCTTCTGCGACTTGACAAGGGGCATTAGGCAAGCATAAGCCTCTGGGAAAATAAGGATGCCAAATTCCTCTTTCTTTTCATCGCTGTATGGCAGCAACTTGGTGACTGTCTTCAATTCTGATATGGTAGCCTTCAAGAACGATTCTTTATCGTTTTCAAAGACTTCCTCTACCAATCTGTATGCACTTAACAATATTCTGACGGCCAACTGTTGGCGTTTTCTATAGCTCGTTCCATCAGAAGGAACACCCATCTGGATGGCAAAATCTTGTCCAAAAAGTTCTTCCAGCTCAAACAATATGTAGGCCATGTACCATATAGAATAATTGATGGCTTCAGTTTGTGGGAAGTTTCCAACGCTTGTGAAAGTGGCTTGCTTGAAGTAGCGGATAATCTTGCCTCTCTTCAACTTGTTGGGCAAATAACCATAAGTCATATGTCCACTACTATCCACATGAATAATACTGGGCAAAGTGAATTGTTTCTTGCCGTCCGCATCCTTGAACCTGAAGAACTCATAGCTCAATTCTGCCCCTTCCTTTTTTTCGATACACACCTTGCTTTGGTGAGTTCCGAAATCCAGTCCAACTGTTATCATGCCCTACCTTGTTATAATGTTGCTTATATGATTGTTATCAGATTTAGCGAAATTAATTTGTCCTGCATTTGTACCTGTCTGTCTTCATTGATACGCGCAAGACGCTCGTCGCGTTCTCGTTCAAGAATGCCTATCTGGTTTTTTGCCAGTTGCACGCGTCTGGTTGTAGCGAGGCGCTCCTTGTCATCGATGTCCCATTCCAGCTTCCACGATTCTTCTTTTATCGTCGCTTCAAATCCTGCAATGCGCGACTTGTAGTATTCTTTTGTCTGTTGCTCATTTCGCTGACGGTCGCTTTCCGTCTGACGTTTCTCCTCTTCCAGACGTGACCGAATCTCTCCGCTTACATATTCGGCGAAATCATAGCTCATATTGTCTATCGTTTCTGCCTTGATGTCATCGTTGGTGGCATTGTGCTCTGCTCCTTCCACTTGCGAACGGCGGTATATACGGTCGATGACATCCTGGTTTTCCTCAATCCTGTCAGTTTGGAGATTAAACACAACGGGAAGCAATACGGAATTTTTCTTCTTTACGCCTTGCACCATGCGCTGCGAGTCTATCTCATAGATACCCATATAATAGCGCGCACCCTCTTGGAGTAGTCCGTCGGCACACAGGGAATAACTGAACGATGTCTTTGTTTCGTCGGCATTTTCCTCGAAGAACTTCAGGCAAGCTTGTATCATGGGATGATAGATGTTCAGATAATAGATGCTACGATCGTCGAAGGCAACATCTTGACTGAACGTGATAAGGAATTTCAACTTGTCATCTATCTTGCGCTTAAACTGGTTGAGACTAATGCTGTACTCGTCATTTAACGGACAATATTGTGTTAGGAAGTTCTTGAGCACGGTGGGTTGACTCACTGGTATCTTAAACTCCCATACATCTTCTTTTATCTTGTCCATATTGCAAGTGGTGAGCTTTTGTCGGATGGCTGCCATCATGAAATTTTGCAACTCTTCCTTTGTCACATACGAGTTATTATTGAGTATGCGACTTATCTCATCCCGGAAGTAAGCATCATTTGTCAAGGTGTTGCTCAACCCTTCCTGCAGGTGTTGTAAATGTTCCTTCTCGTTGGCAATGGCCTGTTCCACCTCAGCAATTTTCTTCTCCCTCTCCTGCTGCGTAAGTTGCTTGGTGAAAAACTCCTTTTCCATTTTGGAGTAAACCTTTTGGATGGTCATCTCCTCACCGTCATAATGTATTTCGGCATCAAGGATGGCTTCCATATCGCCTACAGTGCCTTGGAAAATCCCAATGCGTTCCAGCAAACGGATGTAAATTTCTTCCTGAATGGAACCTGCAACGATGAAGTTGTAGATATTCACAACAGGACTCTTCTGTCCGAAACGGTCAATACGACCGATACGTTGTTCCACCACCATGGGATTCCATGGCAGATCGTAGTTGACCATGGAGTTGCAGAACTGCATATCAAGACCTTCACTACCCACCTCGGAAGACAGTAGTACCTGGATATTGTCATCCGTCTTGAACTGTTGTAGTATTTCATCGCGATTGTTTATCTGTCCATGTATCACCACAGCGTTGTAACCTGCCTTTTTCAGACGTATCTGTAGGTAGCGAAGTGTTTTGCGGAAAAGGGCGAACACAATTAACTTGTGTGTACCATTGGCAAACACCTCCTTGATTACTTCCAGCAATTTTTCCACCTTGGCATCACGACAATCTGCATAGGCATCATAACCACGCTCCAAATCGCTATCGTCGTTGGTATATGCCCATACACTACTGGCAATCATACGCTTCTTTTGCACTAAACCCAAAGCTCCTCCCAGAGTCAGATGGTCATCTCCCCATTCATCCGTATATGAATTGTCGTCTGCATATTGGTCGATGCATTCGTCAAATACCTCTTGCTCGTCGGGAGTAAGGTCTATTTTCACAGGATGCGGCTTACGCTCGGTCTGCGAAAAGTCTGTAGTCACCTCACGCTTTCTGGTGCGAGAGAACACGCTGTTCATCATACTCATGGACGAGAAAAGGTATTGCAAACGTGCCCTTACCTTGGTATTGTCATCACCATCGCACAAGTCCATGATTTCCTGAAAGATAGGGTCTTCCTGAAATATGTCATGAATGGTTGTGTATTCGGAAAATATTTCTTGCTCATTGGAGTAATAGTGCTGCTTCACTTCCGACATCAACAATTGCTCCTTAATTTTTTTGAGCGGAACATTGTTGTTCACTTGCGAAAGGGCTTTGATGAACGGACGGTTTTCTGCCATACGGTTCTCGAAGATGTCGTAGCGGAAGAAGCGCGAGTTGTCCAACAAGTGCAAAAGGTTGTAGAGATTCTCCTGGCTTATCATCACAGGGGTGGCTGTCAGGAAGAGTGCCGTGTCAGCAAGGTTCATCAACACTTCTGCTCCCTTGTAGGTCTGCGTCTCACGGTTGCGCATCTTGTGTGCCTCGTCGCAAAGTACCATGCTGAAACGCTGCGGATGCTCCATGAGATATTCTATCAGCGTATTGGGCATTTTGTCCTTTTTCGTTCTATCTTCTTTTCCCTTACTTTTACGTCCACGAATTTTCTCATAGTTCACGATGGCTCTCACCGTACCTGTCTTGGCATTGAGGTCGTTGATGAGTTCCTTGGCGGTATCTACAATCTTGAATGTTAGTCCGAATTTCTCATATAGTTCTGCTTTCCATTTCTCTTGGAGCGACTTGGGGCATACGATAAGTACGTTGCGCAGTTCTTTGCGAGCTTTTAGTTCGAGCATGATATGCCCCGCCTCGATAGTCTTACCGAGACCCACCTCGTCAGCTACAAGCAAGCGGCGGTTAGGAGAATTGAGAAATTTCAACAATGGCTTGAACTGATAGGCCCGAAACAACGTTCGCGACGCTTTGAGTGATGAGATAGTGGAATTGTTGGAGTTCTTGATTTTAAACGTTGTGTTCTTTTTCGAGTAGTCGGAATAACTGCCGAATATGCCACTCTTGCATCGTTCAAAGGGATCGCTCACATCAAAATCCGCACGAAGGTCTGGCTCCAGCACGGTTGATTGCGTGCCGTCGCCAAACACTACGGTGTATACCACTCTTCCTCTGCCGCTCCTCACATTTATCACCGTGCCGTGAGCGTCGCTGTCTATCTTGACTACTGGGTCTCCTATATTGAATTGTGCCATGTCGTTTTTTTTTAGAGTTTATCCTCCTTGCTTTACTTCATTCTGTTTCTCACTCAAACTTGAATGATTTTCCAATAGCCGCCTCTGGCTGCTCCCACACGTTCTATGAGTCCCATTCTTTTAAGATTGGCCAATTGCTTCTTTACTCCATCTTCCGATATGCCTATCCTTTCAGCAATGTCTTTCCTGCTTGCACGAGGGGTTTCTTCTATTATTTCAAGGATTCGTTTCTGGGTACTGTCAGATGCTTTCTGGGTACTTTTCTGGGTATCACTTGAAGCTATCAGGGTACTATCAGCGGTTATTTGGGTACTTTTCTGGGTACTTTCAGATCGTTTCTGGGTAGTATTACCTTCCTTTATGCCGTCTTTAGGGACAGTGCGCCAGACGGTGACCTTAAACTGGTTTGCCGACTCTTCGTTGTCGAAGTCGATGCGGACATTCTCGCGCACCACACGCTTGATGCCCGAACCAAGTCCGCGGTAGATCATAGTTCGGGCAGCAAAGCCTGCCATCAAGGGGTTGCGCTGACGAGAGACGCCCAACTTGATGTCGTCTATCTTGAGACCGCCATACAGGCTTCCGGGATTGATGATTTCTATGCGGTCGTTGAAAATCAACAGGCGAATGGCGGCATGGTGGAGTAGGTCGAAATGCACAAGCGAGTTCTGCAGGAGTTCTTCCAACACCACTTCTGGTATTTCGAGTATGCCCGTCGAATTGAAGTTCTGTCCTTTCTGCTCATGGTGGAGGTACGACTTTAGGAACGCCATGCCTTCCTTGAACATCCGTGGCAGGGTGCCTGTAATGTCTCGGCTGTCTAAGTAGTTGGTGTCGCCAATGTCGTTGCCGGCAAAGGCTACTGCCTTGACCACCACCGACGGCTCATACTGTTGGGGATTCTTGCCGAAGAAGAGCATACCCACACGTGTAGCCTCTCCCTTTGGGGTCAGCACGCTCAGCGAGTGGAGCATGCGGTCGAGCGGTTGGTCGAAGTCTTCTACCTCTTTGTCATAGGTGGTTTCAAAATATTCCCTGATGTATGCCATTTCAAGGTCTTTGATGGAAGACCCTTTCTCTGCATCTTCCTCAGGGCGGTAACTACCAGAGTCCTGAAACAGGGCGAGTATCTCCGCATTCTCTGTGATGCGGCGTTTGTCGGCTCCTTGCTTCACCCATATCTCGCCCTGTAGGTTCTTATAGGGTTTGTTGCGTCCCTCGGTGATGGAGCATACCAGCACGTGCTTGTCGTCCACACGTACCACCTCGGTCTCTATGTAGATGGTGGGCTTCACTTGTTCGTTGGCGGCGTTGCCCAGCTCGCGGCTAACAAGTTGTATCTCTTCATACGTTAAGCCTGTCAGCTCGCCAGTCTTGTCTGCGATGCCAAAGAATATCCGTCCGCCATGTGAGTTGGCAAACGCTATCATCTCCTTGGCAATCTCCTTCTGGCTGGTAAACTCTTGTTTGAACTGCACCGTAGAGGTCTCACCACATAGTGCTATATCTTTTATCTCTTCTTGCGTCATTCCTATTCTCTATTGGCGGTTATGAATCTAACAACTTATATTATATACACTCTCTGCCAACGCTTACTCCATCGGCTTGATCATCTTCTCTATGAAAGCTATCTCGTCAGCCGACAAGCCGTACTTGCGGTAGAGCTGCTGGTCGATATCCGCAACGCTGGCTCTCCAATTGATGTCGGAAGAGGAGGTGAAGTCCTGAAGAGGGACGTTGGCCCAAGTGTCTCTTGGATTGTGTTGAGTTGCTTTCAATGTGCCGAGCATCGTTCTGGCAAATTTGGTCTTGATGTATTTCATACATGCCGCCGCCTCGTCGTTTGTATCAAAACATCCAATACTCAAGAATGTGTCCGCATGCCCGATCATCGGCGTGCCGATGATCGGCGTGCTCAGTACTTCGCCAATGGCTCCAGTGCCATTGGCTTCGGGTACAAAGACATTATAACTCATCAAATAATCATTGGGGTGAACATATTCTTTCTTAATCCAACGATATTCTCGATTATTACCAATACGTCCTAAAATTTGATAATTCTCTGTCTCATTTCCATTTTCTTTGAAGACAAATGGCATCTGTTCAAAAGAATTAGGCGTAATTTGCAACCCACTTCCTTTTCCTTGTATGTTTTTGGCTTGAGGAAAGTCATTGAACATTTTCTCTGTAAATTTATACATGCCACGAGAAGAAATAAGTTGGCAAATATTTATTTCATTTCTAAGTTTGACTTTTTCTAATATTGATTTTAACTCCTTGAACTCAGAGAAAAATCCAATTTTCCCAAAGTTCTTATTGCTGTCCCTGTAAGAAATGACTACACCTCCTTTTATATCAACAGAAGGAAATACTTCTGACGTTTTCTGGAAATATCTCACAACCTTGAAATGTGGGTCTGCAAGAATTCTTGTCATCCATTCGTTGGGTGTTTGACCTGCTTTGTAAAGGAAGCGGCCAGGTGTTATCAATGTGACTTTCGGGGCTAATACGAAAGCCAAATCGTAGAATATATGGTAGATTGGAGCTTTGCGAGTGCTTGCTCCTTCCACTTGATACGGCGGGTTCCCCACCACAGCTCCAAATTTCATGATTTTCTTATTTCGTTTGTCGCCACGCCAGAATTCCTCGGAGAGGAGGTCGCTGATGAGTGCCTCGCGGTCATCGGTGGCACGGCGGATGAGTTGTACAGATTTGATGTTAAGACGCTCGTTGCCCTCACGCATGTTGAGCTTGCGGAAGCCGAGCAAGGTGCGCTCGGTGATGCGGCGCGCCATGGGGGTGTTGCAGATTACATAGACATTGTTGGCGAGGATGTCGTCCCAAATCACCTGTTCCTCCTCCACGCTATAGTTGTCGGGGTCGTCGATGAGACCGCCCGTCGCCTCAAAGTCCTTCTTGCGCTGGCGGTAGAGCGAGTAAGCCACATAGAGTGGATAGAGACCCGTCTTGGAGTTGATTTCCAATATCTTCGAGTCGCTGGCAAACACCGTGCGTGTCACCTCGCCACGATCCACGAAGCGAGGCTCGTCGGTAGTTACCCACTCGAAGAGCTGGCCGTTGGTGGCTGGCACCTCACGCTCGCAAGGTCCGTCGAACCGCTCGTTGAAGAACGTGTAGCCGCCCAAAGTGTCGCTCATGTGCATGTTCACCACACGCCACGGTGTGAGCACCGTCTCCTTATCCGGGTTGTGGAAATAAGAAAAAATGTCGCTGATGCGGCGCACACGCTCATCCACATGCATACGGTCGGCCTCGCGAGCCAACTGGCGGTAGCGTTTGCCGGCAGCCACGAACACCGTGGCGTTGTAGCACTTGCGAAACTTGTTGAAGTCGGCCTTGGTTACCCCCTTGGGCATAAACTCCGCCCATGAGTCGGCATCGATGATGCGAGTGAAGTTCTCGAGCGTGATGCCCTCGTCTTCATCGTCAATCTTCGCACCATACATCATCAACGGTATGCGCAGCGAGATGCCACGGAGAATGGTGATTCGGTTGTCGCGCTCCTTGCGCTCCTCGTCACGGCGTTTCTTCTCCGCCTCCTTGGCGGCACGCTCCTCCTCTGTGAGCGGTTCGCCATTGCGCTCCTTGTCCTTGGCACGCTTCAAGGCAGCCTTCTGCGTGTCGGATAGCTGGTTCTTCGCCATGTCGATGGTCTTGGCCCGCTTGGGCTTTTCCATATTGGTGGTCTTGCCAATCTCCACGCCGAGGGTGTCGAGATCCTTGATTTCCTCGGGGTCGAGCTGCATCAGCTGGCGTATGTCATAGAGCGAGTTGTCGTTGAAGCCGTTGCGCACCACACGGTCCACATACACATGCTCCAACTGCTCGAAGAGTCTGTCGGCACGAAACTCCACCATCTTGCCGCCCTGCATGGCGATGACCGGGCAGAAGGAGAGAAACTGTTCCATGTTCTCGATGTCCTTCTCGCGGGTGGTGGCAGCCGAGGCATACTGCTTCTGCTTCTGCGTGAGCGTGGCAAACTTGGCGGTCTCTGCCACCATCTTCAGCGAACGGTCAGGGGCGAAGTCGAAGACATAGCACTTGGTCTTCATCCTCGTCTCACCGTTCTCATCCTTATAGGTGTAAGGCGACTGCACACGGAAGATGGTCTGCATATAGGTGGCGGCGGAGGTGTTCTCCGAACCCTTCAGATAGAACACGGCAGTCCATGGGCGCACGGTGACACCCGTGGTCAGTCGGCCACAGGAAATGGTGATGGTGTAGGTCTGCTCGGGCACGGCACCGATGGCCTTCTTCACCCTGTCGAGCGCATCCTGCCGCATCTCGTCGTCCTCGCTGTTGCCAGCCACATTGACGATGGCATCGAAGCCGCCAAACACCTCGTGGTCGCGGAGCAACCGTTCCAGAGCCTTCGCCTCCTTTACGCCAGGCACCACCCAAAGCGTATGGTTGAACGAGGTACGGTATTCGTCGGTGGAGAAGGGGTAGTGGCTCTCCTCGTCCTCGGTACACATCAGGTCGAGAAACTCCCTGACGGCATCCTCATGCACAAAGCGTCCACGCTCCTCCTTGGGAATGTCGTTGCCCTGCTTGGTGCGGAAGAACTCCTTGAACTGGAAGGTGGCATCCTCACCGAGGTCTGCCTTCACGAGGCGGCCCAGGTCATAGGTGCGTATCTCCATGTCGGGCAGTTCACGGTAGGGGTTGTTCTCCGCTGGTTCCTGCGGATGGAGGGATGGCCATTGTCGCTTGGCGGTCTGTTCCTTGATGTAGTCCCAGGTGTAGATCTGGTCGTCGGCAAAGTCCTCATAAAGGTTGAACGGAGTGCCCGAGAGATGGAGCGCACGGGTGTGGTCGTGCTGTGTGAGCAAGTCGATTACCCGCTGTCCCAGTTCGGTGCGTGTGCCTTCGTGCGCCTCATCCACCACCACGAGATCCCAGTCGGCGGATAGGATGTCGGCCTTCAGCTGCTCGTCGTTGTCGCCGCCCACGAGTTTGGAACGGCGCAGATACTGCATGGAGGCGAAGAACACGAAATGCTTGCCATCTGCCACCGCACGGTTGAGGGCATAGAAATCGCCCTCGGCGGTGTCGTCAAACTTGGTGCCGTAGTGGCACGACGTGCAGTTCTCGCCAAACACCTTTTGAAAGTCCTCCTTCCACGAGTCGTTCACAACGGGGCGGTGGGTGACGATGATGGTGCGGCTCACCCTGTCGTCGCCCTGCAACGCACCCATGCGCTTGGCGAGTTCAAGGGCGCAGATGGTTTTTCCGAAACGCATCTTGGCGTTCCAGAGGAAGCGAGCATGCTTCTTGTGCCGCTTGAAGTATTTCATCGCTACGCCCACAGCCCGCTCCTGCTCATCGCGCAGCTCGATGCCGCCTTCGTCGAGGAGCCCAGTGCGCAGCTTGGGCTTCACCGCCTCAATAGTAGTATATACCGCCATAAGCCTATATATATTATGTGTTACTGTTTCTTGTTGTTTAATGCGAATGTGGAGAAATAAGGTCGCTCTTTTTCCTTGTCCTTTCCGCTGTATCGCCAGTCGCGTATGCGGCAGCGTATGCCGATGTGTCCGTCCATGGAACCGCGCTTGCAGCCCGGACACTCTATCTTTTCGGGTTCGCCGAACATGCTGGGCTGGAACACCTTGTCGCACGAGCCTGGGATGACAAGCCGCAAGCCGTCCATCTGCCAAAGGTTCCACGAGATAATATATGCCATGCCTTCGAGCGACTTCTCCGGCACAAGCTTGTGAAACTTCGCCTCGTAGTAGTCGCAGAAGGTGTAGAACACCGCCTCGCGAGCCAACAGCAGGCTGTCGCCCTGCCACTCAAAGCCGTATGTGGAGCACAAGGCTTCCTTGGCAGCTTTGAGCCATTCGCCGGAGGTCTCCGTGTTTTCGCTCACGATGCGCAACTTACGGTCGAGGATGCCGATGCGGTAGTTGAGCGTATTGATGGGTAACCCCGTCACCGAATCGTAGCGACTGACGAGGTAGGGAGCCTCGCCGCACGTCACCTCCAGACGGTTGTCGAGGATGTAGTCTCGCCATGTCTTCCCATCGGGAAAGACAATTTTCCCTTCGGTGGGTGTCCACGAATGGTCGTTGTTCTCGTGGTTGAACACGTCGGTGCGCCCGAACCACTCACTGTCCACCAAATTGTTCTGTGCGTTGCATATCCACGAAGGGGTGAACACCTCCGCCATGTCCTTGGCTCGCTGCGTCTGCACCTCGGCAGCCTTCACGGCACGAGGCTGTATCACCTGACCGTTCTCACCCGTGATATGCTCCACAGTAATCTCGTCATCGAAGCCAAAGCCCTCGCCAAAATGCGCATACGAGTCGGTAGCCCAGAAGATATTCTTGTGGGTGGTGTGATCGAGAAGCAGCTTCCTGAGCACTTCGGGATGCGAGCGGAGAAGGTCATTCTCACTGATGTCAACGTCGTTTGCCATTGTTATGTATCAATATTCTTTATACCATTCATAAATGAGCGTGCGCAAAAATAGTTGTAACGAGTGCATTGTTTATGCACAAGTCGTAAAAACTTGTTATATCTCAGCATCCTTGGCTATCAAGTCCTGCACTTCGACGTTCAGCTGCCGCGCTATCAAAAGCAACGTCTCCAGATTGGGCTGGTTGTCGTTGGTACACCATTTTGACACCGTAGTGACATTCTTGCCAAGTTGCTCCGCAAGCCATTTGCTTGTGACTCCTTTCTCTACGAGCACCACCTTGATGCGATTGATTTTCTTTGCCATCACTATTCATTTTTAATGATTCAAAGGCAAAAATAAATGATTTATTTTTAATTAAAGAATAAAGCATGGAAAACTCATCGATTGGTAGTGATATTCCTGTGGAAAGTGCAAGAATGCGTGCAAAAATACTCTTCGAGATGTTCCCAAAGATTAAGGAAGCATATACTTTGATTTGCAGCCTAAGAAGCGTGTTTAGCAACAGGTCTATCGATCGGGTTACTGCTAAGGTTAAACTGCATGAGTGGTATCAGAAGGTATCAGCTTGTACGTTGCGTGAAGTAAAGGCTGCAAGGGACGCCATCAAGTACAAGGAAGAAGAAGTACTAAACTACTTCATAAACAGATCAACCAATGCTCATGCGGAATCTCTTAACTCTAAGCTGAAAGGGTTTAGAGTACGACTCCGTGGTGTGCAGGATTTACCTTTCTTTATGTTCAGAGCATCTATGATCTTTGGATAACATGATTATATTGCCACGGACTTATGCAACTGTGCCATAATAGTCCGTGCTATACCCTCGTCGCTCGCAATAGTCTCGTACTTGCGAGAGATTCTCGCAATCCACCTTGCCATACCATTCCTTGGCATCGACGTAATTCTTAAACAATGGCTTAGTGTACCTGTTATAAATGGGAGGCACAAAAGGGATGCTAACAATCAGCAGCACTATGACAACCAACAATATGATATATATCTTGTTCATCGTTCTCTTGTATGTTTAGTTTATGAAATGTCGTCCTTCAATTTAATTTGTCCCTTTGTTATTGCGAATAATATCCAACTGAAAAGCGCACTGGTCAAGATAGGCGCACAATAGACGATGAAGTTCGTTGCAAAAAAACCTATGCCAGTAACCCCTGATAAGTATTGAGTGCTTTTTACCAAAAACGATGCACATTCTTCCGTAGATATACCGATTAATCGTCCCAATATAACAAACTGCACCGATACCTGCAGCCAAAATCAGCCATTTCCAATGAATGTATTGGAAACCGTTGAAGCAGCACCACCATATAATTACCGCAAAGCAAACGCATGGCAAGGCAATTCTAATATATTTCTGCATATGACACTCAACACTAATGTATTAAAAAACTAAAGCCAGCATGGCGACACTCAAAAGAGTAGCCTCATGCAGGCTTTGTCTGCTTACTGCTTTGTTACGGTAGCCTTGCGTATATTCACATTGAACGTACCAAGCGAGGTCTTCACCTTGTACACACCGTTCTTGGCGGCAACGAGCTTGGCTGTCATGCCCATGAAAGAGAAGCTTCCGTCTTCATTCTTGTTGATGTTGTAACGGCCGAGAGGGGTGTTCACCACGATATGGCTCTTGGTCACTTCCACCACCCCATAAGTAGTGCCCGAAGGAGCATCCTTCACCTTCTGAACCACTTCCTTGGCAGCAGTCTGTACATTGTCGTTACTACCCTTTGCAAAACTTGCTGTGCTGGTTGCTACAACCATCAGCAACGCAATCATTAACTTCTTCATTGTCTTCTATTGCTTTTTAATGGTTTTGTCTTATTGACAATGCAAAGGTAGTGTGGCTTTTCTGAACCGAGAAACTTTCCGAGGTGGCTTGTACAAGATGCCGGGTTTATTGTATATCTTGCCAATTATCGCTTCCTAAGCACCAGCCAAAGAGCTACAGCGTGGTGCTTGTCGGTGCGATACTTTGCGGCTTTCTCCGTGAAGTATGGGGTGCCGTCGGGAGCACGGTAGAAACCGCTCTCGTTGCCACCGGTAAGGTATATGGCATCCACATAGCCATATTCGCGCAAGGCATCGGCGAAGTCCCACAGGGTTTCGGGGTGGCGGGTCGCGATGATGCAAAGGCGGTCGTCAGCGGTACGTGCGAGGGCTTTGCGTTCCACCTTGCCATGCAGGAAGAAACGCTGGGGCAGTTCGCCGTTAGACACAAGCACAAACTGGCGGAAGTAAGAGCCGTCACGCTCTACCATGTGCTCGCACATATCGTCAAAACGAGATATGCCGATAACCATATTGCCCTTGGCTATGGCGCAATAGCCAAGACGCGACACATCGCTCCGTTTCTGCTCGCCGTCGACAACCAACGAGCCGAGATACTTGCCCATGGCGGTATAGTCGGCAGTACGGGTGTACATCAGCACACTATGGTCGGCGGTGTCGGGTTCCACAAGCGTTAGTTCTGCCTTCACGTTGTGCAACTCGTAGATGTTAAGCGCAACACCGAGCACCGAGTCGGTTTTAAGCACGACAGACGAAGAACCGTTCTGCGCCTGCATGCTGTCCAATTTCTTGATGTTGTCTTTCGGCGATACCGAAATGCTTACCCCTATATTATAATAATAGTTGTATAGGCGTATAGCACCATAGCAGCCAAATACAAGCACCACGGTTGCCACAAACCACATGATAGCCAAACTCCACTTCGGCAACCCACCTCGCTTTTTGATGGAATCCGACGAAGTATTGTGCTTCATTTCGCCACTACTCTCTATAATAATCGTGGGTTCGTCGAGAAGCTCTTGCGAAGAGGTGCTGTTTTCATCATTCTCTATCGCGAAAATAGGCTTCTCCTGTATGTCGTTACCTTCTGTATATTTCATAATCATTTACTTTTCCTGTTCCAAAATTGTCTTTAACTCCTTGAGTGCTTCCTTCGAAGCTTTTAACCTAAACCCTTGATTCATGCGATGATCCATGAGCTTCAAATCTTGGTTGGTAATGTTGATGGCGTAAACATAATTTGTGTTTACTATCAGACTCTTGCCAACACGCGTAAAGAAATTCTGCTTCAGCTTGTTAAAGGCTTCCACAAAGTAGTGCAACTGGAACGTCATCGTCACCGACTCTCCATTGAAGAGATGCACGTCACAGTAGTTGCCAGAAGCTTCTATATAGGCAATGTCGTCCGTTGGCACCCTAAACAGTCCAACGGATGTGATAATTTTAAGTCTTTCCATTTAATCCTTACAAATTGTACATAGTTATTACTTCACAAGGTCATATAATATATACGCCAAAAAACGAATAATATTATATCGTTTGTCAATAATATCTCAACTCATTCCTTCCAAAATGGAATATTGAAACAAATAGCATACTCTCATCGCCGTCAAAAAAGAACCAAGGATTAGATATAGGGTTAGGATTTCTCACGATATGCAATTCGCGTGCAGGTGTATTGCCTTCAGCACACATAATGGCTACTTTTTTGCCGTTGCGAGCCACATCAATCACTATCAGAGCATGTCCCATTCCTTCCAACTTGCGAGCTGGATAGACGAGCACATCGCCGGGTTGCACATCACTTATCTTTCTTGGTTCCGTCTCACGGCTCACAGAAAAAGTGCTGCACACTCCGTAGGCTTTTTTCAAGAATTTCTCCAGCGCTTCGCGCGAAGCCCCACCTTGATATTGAAGCGTATTGCCATTTACGTCCTGGAAACGTATCTCCGAGTAGCGTCCATGACTGAACAGGTACTCTGCCCTCACTCTCATGGTCATATCAGCACACTGCTCCGAGTTGCTGAGCATCGGTATGTCGATTACGCCGGTTGAGAGAAACTGAAACCGCGCATCACCACCCGTATAGAGCTGCACCTTGCTTCCTCGTTTCTTCAGCGGCAAACTGCGCATAAACTCTGCATAACTGCCGTCTACACGGGTATATCCAACAGGAGCTGAAATGTCTCCAATCGTCGCAGCATTCCATGGGTTGCTTGTGCGAGAACACCACCATACGACACCAGCCAAAATCATACCGGCCAAAACTAACACTCCAATAACTATTAATACTTTCTTCATTGCTTTTTTATACAAAATTAGGCTATGTATATGCTATAAGCAAATCGTTGCAGATGGTTTGTATGAAATGATATAGAAAATGTATAAACTACACTATTGGTCGTAAATGTAATTTTTGAAGGGCACGCCAGGATTATAATAAAAAAGTCCCATAAATCTTGCGATTTACAGGACTCTGTGCGGAGAGAGAGGGATTCGAACCCCCGGTACCTCGCGGTACGCCGGTTTTCAAGACCGGTGTATTCGACCACTCTACCATCTCTCCAAGCTATCACCCAACTATCGTTTTGTAATAGGCTTCTGGTCGAAAAGCGAGTGCAAAGTTAGGGATAATAATTGATACCACAAAACTTTTCGCTGTTTTTTTTTCAAAAAAATGCATGGGCATTCGTATGCCGGCCATAAATAATGTGCGACCTTTGATTGCTATCAACGAGCGCGACAGACATCAAAATATTATCAAGACCTAACAGCCATTCGTGGAACGTCGTGACGGCAGAATAGCTCAAAACACGACAATGGCTGTAATTAGTTGTCAAGAGTAAAACCAGCCGATATTTTGACGATATGCCACGATAGAACAAACAATCGGCCATCGTGATTGAACCGCGGATGAAAAATCATCGCAAACGGCTACGCGAGGGGTACAAACAATTGCTTTGCAGGGGCGACCACTATAGACGTCGGCAACCCGAAAGGCAAAGAAATTATCAATGCTTCCATTACTGACTGCGGATGGTCCCTATCAATCCCTATCGTCGCTGCAAGGCAGTTGAAAGACGGTGTGTATCACCGACGAAGCGACAACTTATTTTTGCCTATATTACTACGTAATATGAGCCAAATGAGGGTTAAAAATGACAAAAAAAGTAAATATAATTCAGCATTCTCCCATTTTGTCGCCATTTATCAATCGCGACAAAATAAAGAATTTCCCATTTTGTCGCACATACATGACAATTATCTAATTATCAAACTGTTGCAATGAGCAAAAAAACACATAAATACCGCGCCGTTCAATCTATTTAAGCGCAAAAAACCGCTAAAACAGGCAAAAAAGTAAAGATTAAATCATAATATCGTTCACATCTTCCCTATATGTCGCCGCGAACTTCCCATTTTGTCGTCGTTAACATTTATTTATTCCCTATTTGTCGCAGCGATGCTCCCTTTTTGTCGCACCAATATTCCCTATTTGTCGCGGCATGTTCCCAATTTGTCGCCGAAGTGGGTATGTAGCCATTGGTAATCAATTAGTTACGAGGCCCTACTAATCTATGATACTATTGACTATTTATAATGACAACTATCTCTGGAAAAATTTTTATTATAATCTTTTTTTTATTCCTGCCCTACCCCATTACTGGTGTTTCTTGTTTGCTTTCTTTGCTTTTTTCTATTCTTCGTTTCCATTTTATTCTCTTTTTCTCCATTTTTTCGCTCATATTGCTTCTTTTTAACCTCTTATTTATGCTTTTCGGCCTCGTTATTCGGTTTTTCAGTCTGTTTCTTGTACTT